>ULUC01011809.1_pt1 | contig 72790 bp, 80 predicted proteins | sample 1958151 | NCBI WGS metagenome assembly ULUC01 (sample SAMEA4835750, study PRJEB28245) | human gut metagenome | biome: gut microbiome; material: fecal sample | place: Denmark | collected 2008
GGTCAAATCCGTTCAGCAGCAATACTACCAATGCCACATAAATACCCAGTGCAATGACAGAAGCAAATCCGGGCAGGAAATATACTGCAATCATGAAAACAGCCACTACGATAAATCCGATCACAGCTGCTTTTAAACTGGTGGAGATTGCTTCCACACCCAACTGTGCGCCAACTACCTTGGAATGCAGCTCTTCCAGCTCCAGCTTCAGTCCACCGATACGGATGGTGGAAGCCAGGCTCTCTGCCTCTTCATAGGAGCTCATAGGAGAGATTTGTGCATTACCATCGGAGAACACACCTTTTACGGAAGGAACACTTACAAAGGATCCATCATAATAGATACCCAGGGTCTCGCCCTTCTCGTAAGCATTTCTGGTAGCCTCTTCAAACTTTTTAGTACCTTCCTCCGTCATTACCAGGTCTACCGCATAGGTGGAATTGCCCATCGTCTGGTCCTTGATAGAGCCTGCGGTAGCAGTCTTGACATCTGTACCCTCCAGCATGATGGATCCATCTGCCTTCAGTTCATCGATGGTCTTATTCAGAGCGTACGCATAGCTTACATTGCCCTGTGCATCGGTCACTGCCTGCATAGAGTAATTCGCATTGCCGTCCTTGTCTGTCTCTGCAATGAAATACAGGGAACCGGGACGTCCCAGCTCTTCCAGGATCTTGTTGGCATCTGTTACACCGGGGATCTCGATGTTGATACGATCGGTACCCTCCTGGTATACAATAGCCTCTTTACTGTAGTTCTCAACACGCTTCTGCAGCTTGGCAATAGTATCTGCCATATCCGTTGCATCCGGCTCTTCATCGCCTACCACCTGATAAGTGATACTGACACCACCGGCCAGATCCAGTCCCAGACTTATGTCTGAAGCACTGGCAGTTCCTTCCGCATCTACGCCATACAGATCCACATAGCCGACACCCAGCAGGACCAGAAGGGCGCAGAGCAGAATGATGATTGCTTTACTTTTTTTCATCTTTCCTTTGTCCTTTCTATTCTTCTGAAGCTTCTGCTGCTTCCGCAGCCTTCAGCATGATAGCACATTCGATACGTTTTCTCTGCAGCTCACAGCCGATGTCATACGCATCATTGATATTGCCATGGAAATTATAGGAGTTCGCAGCACATCCGCCGCTGCAATAGAACTTGGCAAAACACTTCTTACACTTGTCCTTTGCATAGACATTACAGCATTTGAACTCGTCGCGGATATCATCTCTTACCACACCAGTATCCACATTGCCCATGAGGAACTTCTCGTTACCCACGAACTGGTGGCATGGATACAGGTCTCCCCAAGGAGTAACCGCCAGATATTCGGTGCCGGATCCGCAGCCGGAGAGTCTCTTGGCTACGCAGGGGCCGCCCTGCAGATCGATCATAAAGTGGAAGAAATTGAAAGCCTTTCCCTCTTTCTTACGCTTGATCATTTCTACTGCCAGTTTATCGTATTCTTCCTTTAAGATCGGAAGATCCTCTTCTCTGATGGCATAATCATCCGTAGGCTGTGCCACAACGGGCTCCACGGAGATCTGTTTGAATCCCAGATCTGCCAGATGCAGAACGTCCTTGGAGAAATCGAGATTATTGTGGGTGAACGTACCACGCACATAATAGTTCATCTGGTCTCTGCTCTCCGCTACCTTCTGGAACTTGGGAACAATGATGTCATAGCTGCCCTGTCCGCCACGGAAAGGACGCATCTTGTCGTTGATCTCCTTACGTCCATCGATACTCAGCACGATATTACCCATTTCCTTATTCACGAACTCCAGGATCTCATCATTTAATAAGATACCATTGGTAGTCAGGGTAAAACGGAACTTTTTATTGTTGGACTTCTCTAAGCTTCTGCCGTATTCTACCAGCTGCTTTACCACATCCCAGTTCATCAGTGGTTCGCCGCCGAAGAAATCCACTTCCAGGTTCACACGGTTGCCGGAATTGGCTACCAGGAAATCCAGTGCCTTTTTGCCGACCTCAAAGCTCATCAGTGCTCTTCTGCCGTGGTACTCACCCTCTTCCGCAAAGCAATATCTGCAGGCAAGGTTACAGTCATGGGCAATGTGCAGGCACAGTGCCTTGACTACGGTCTGACGCTTCTTAAAATCAAAAATGTAATTCTCATAAATATCGGGAGCAAACAGCTGTCCTGCCTTCTCCAGTTCCAGGACCTCGTCCACCGCTTCGGTGATCTCTTCCTGGGGATAGGGGATATTTGCAAGATTCAGTACAGCAGCCTTGATGGTGTCCGCATCCTTGATACCTTCTGTCACCAGAGGCTCTACCAGCGGAATCATATCATACACAATATCATCTACCACATGGACAGAACCACTGTTCACATCCATAACGATATTATAGCCGTTGCTCTTATACTGGTGTATCACAGTTCTATTCCTCTTCTTTCTACTTCTTATTGCTTAAAATACATTAACATTAACTATCGGAACCCCATTCGCAAAATCATCCTCCGGACTTTCCTGAATAACATGCCTGCATGTTATTTGCTCATGTGGTTACTTCGCCGTATTTTGCCGGACGTATCTTCTTACGTATGCAAGCATCCGACAAAGAATACGCTGTCATCTCCAGCTCCGAATAGTTAACAGAGAATAAGCAGCGACCTGAATCGCTGCTTACGTTAGTCTCATCTCATTTTCTTAGATTATTTAATCTTTTCACAACTCTGGTTTCCTACAGTGCAGGAAGTCTTACATGCAGACTGGCAGGAAGTCTGGCACTCGCCGCAGCCGCCCTTTTTCATAGATTCCTTTAAATCTCTGGTTGTTAAAGTCTTAATATGCTTCATTAAAAATAGCCTCCTTATGATTTCAAAGCGCCTATAGACGCCAGCGTGTATATAAACATACAGACACGCAACTCATTTTTGCTCATTATATCATGTATTTGGCATTTGTAAAAGCTTTTTTTCTCAAAAACCGTTAAATTCCTGTCCATTTCTGTATTTTACCCTAACATTCCGCCCAGTGTCCCCCCGGCCACACACAATACCATTGTGGTCCAGAAGGAATTGCCCAATGCAGTTTCCGGCGTTTTGATCAATACGGATACCACCGCCAGTATCACGAAATATGCTGCCCCTAGCAGTGCTCCCCAAAGAAACTTCTGCGTCTTCATCTTTTTTCCTGCCAAAAATCCCGCCATAAAGGTAGTTATGACATAAATAGCAGAGATTGCAATGGTCACCATTCCTTCCGTCAGATGCAATTTATACAATAAAAGTGCCAACAGACATAAAAGCAACAGTGTCAGCACATAGGATGCCAGCAGACATTTTGCCAGTGCAAGCACCGGAACCCCTTCTTTTCTCTCGCCTCTTTTTTCCATGTTGCTCCTCCTTTTTACCTATGTAAAATGTATATTCAAATCATTCGGAAAACTTGACAACTATTCCTGTCCTATTGTATATTGTTGCTTAATAACTTATAAATGGGGCTTATGCCTACTACTATTATTTAAGAAGGAGTGAACTTTTTTGGATACCTCTGGTGTCATACAACTTGTTTCTATCGTAATTCTGATTTTTCTATCCGGCTTTTTCTCTTCTGCCGAGACTGCGCTGTCCACGGTCAACCGTGTACGGATGCGTACCCTGGAAGAGGAAGGCAGCAAGCGTGCTGCACGCGTCAACAAAGTCCTGGACAATTACAGTAAAATGATCAGTACCATTCTGATCGGCAACAATATTGTCAATCTGACTGCATCTTCCCTGGCAACAACATTAGCTATGCGAATCAATCTGGCTGTAGGTATCGCAACCGGTGTTCTGACCATTGTCGTGCTGCTCTGCGGCGAAATCGTACCCAAGACCTGGGCAATACTGTATTCTGAGAAGCTGGCCCTGACATATTGCAATGTAATCTATTTTCTGATGCAGGTGCTCACGCCGGTCATCTTCATTGTGGATCTGCTGTCCCACGGTATCATGAAGCTGTTACATATCGATCCCAACAAAAAAGCCAGCACCATGACTGAAAGCGAGCTGAAAACCTACGTGGACGTCAGTCATGAGGACGGTGTCATCGAATCCGAGGAACGCAAGCTGATCTACAATGTGTTCGATTTTTCCGATGCTCACGCCAAGGATATCATGATTCCACGCATCAATATGGTAACGGTCAGTCTGGATGCTACTTATGACGATGTTCTGGCAGTTTTCCGGGATTCCATGTATACCAGGCTTCCGGTCTATGAGGATGACAAGGACAATATTATCGGTCTGATCAATATCAAGGACTTTATCCTGACGGAGGATCAGAGTGCTTTCCATGTGGGAAACATTTTGCGTGATGCTTACTATACTTACGAGTACAAGAAAATCGCAGACCTCATGTATGAGATGCGGGAAAAGACCACCAATGTCTCTTTCGTATTGAATGAATACGGTGCTACCGTTGGTATGATCACTCTGGAGGATCTGTTAGAAGAGATCGTCGGTGAGATCCGTGACGAATACGATGAGGACGAGGAAGAACTGATCCAGAAGATGTCAGAAGATACTTATCTGGTGGAAGGCAGCATGAAGCTGGATGACATCAACGACGTTCTTGGAACAAATCTGACCAGTGAAGATTATGACTCCATCGGCGGTCTGATCATCGACTGTCTGGATCGTCTGCCGGAGGACGGTGAGGAAGTCACCCTGGAGAACGGTATTCACTTGAAGGTACAGGGTATCGACCAGAACCGTATCATCAAGGTACTGATGACGATTCCAGAACCCAACGAAGAACATGTGGAACACAGTTCCGAGACCTCTGAGAATCACGAATAACTCTGACGGTTCCGCAGTCCCTGAGGCACACGGACAGTTCTGGCACTCCCGCAGCTTTTGAGATCCACGAACCGCACCGGCACTTCCGCTCTTTTGAGGTCCACGAACTGCACCGGCACTTCCGCTCTTTTGAGATCCACAAACCGCACCGGCACTTCCGCTCTTTTGAGGTCCACGAACCGCACCGGCACTTCCGCTCCTTTGAGATCCACGAACCGCACCGGCACTTACGCTCTTTTGTGAATTATGAATGGGAATAACGAAAGGAATACAAATGTCACAGGATAAAAATACACAAAACAAGAAAACAAAAATGACTTCCAAACAGATCTTCGCGATCATTGGAATTATTCTGCTGGTGCTTTTATATGTCGTGACGCTTTTTGCGGCGATCTTCGACAGCTCCGCCAGCCACGCGCTATTCGCCACCTGCCTGCTAGCCACCGTGGCCATCCCTCTTCTCATCTGGATCTACACCTGGATGTTTGGAAAACTGACAAACCGCTCCACCTTCGCAGACTTCCATCCGGAAGAAAAGGAGAACGAAAATAAATAGCAAGTTAGTTTGGTGCAAAAAGCCCCAAAACAACGAATTCCGTACAAAAAAGTTCCGAAATCAGGATTTTTTGTACGGAATTTCTTTATTTTGCTTGTGTAGCGAAAATAGAGACTTTTTACATAGCAAAATCTTATGTTTTTGTATTTTTTTCGTAGAAATTGGCGTTTTGAATACAAACAGAACTCCCGAAGTGGCAGAAAGCCCTCAGGCAGATGTCTGTCGGAGAGTGTTGATATTTTCTTAACCTGTGGTAAAAAGTCAGGGTGGAGCAAACACGATGTTTGCGACAGGCGGTCGGCGACATGGATGTCGCCTGGAGCCGTGCCCGTTTGGATGAGAAATACTTGATCCACGGGTTTAGAAAATTCACACTCGGAGACCGATATCTGCCTGAGGGCTTTCTGCCACTTCGGGAGTTCGTCCGGTCTAAGGCTCCCTCCGCTACGAACCATTTAGCAGTCCACGCCGAGCTTACGCAGTTCCTCTTCCGCCTGCTCTTTGGTCAGGAAGTGGATGCCGTGGATACCCTGTTCTTCGGCCGCCTTCACATTCACCAGCGCATCATCCAGGAAAACGCTCTCATCTGCCTTTAATCCATAGCGTTTCAGAAGCAGCTGGTAAATCTCCGGTTCGGGCTTGATCAGCTGATCCTTGTAGGACAGGATGCCACCTTCCATCTCCGGCAGGAAATTCAACGCTTCCGCACATTCTGTCTCTGCCTTGTGTGAGAAGTTGGACAGATAATACACATGGTATCCCTTTGCTTTCAGTTCCTGTAACCAGGGAATAGCGTAAGCTCTGGGGGTTACCATGCCAGCGATATTCTCGAACGCCTGATGCAGTTCTTTCTCCAGTTCCGGTGCATCCTTTACAAATGCAGCCAGAACCTGCTCGTCCGTCCAGGTACCGCGGTCATACTCTGCCCACAGCGGATGCATAATAGATGCCTTTGCGATTTTTTTGATCATTTCCGCATCAAATCCCTTGTCCGCCAGAAATCCCTCCCAGCGATAGTCTGTCAACACATTGCCAATGTCAAAAATTATATTGCGTATCATAACTCTTCTCTCCTATTCGTTTTACTAGTCAAAGCAGTTCCGTTTCCGCCGGTATATCCTCTTTTTGCCGTCACTTTTATATCTTCGCTTCTTCCTGTCTGTCCAGCTCCATGATCTCCAACAGTTTCTCCGCCGCCGGAGCCATAGGCATCTTCGTGTTCCTAACGACACAGAATTGACGCTTCGGTATTATTTTATTGAATCTAAGTTCGAAAAGCAAGCCGGATTCCACATAATCTCTGGCAAAATCCCGCATCACACAGCCAACACCCAGATTTCGTCTCACAAACTGTACGATCATATCGCTGGTGGCCAGTTCGAACTCCGGCTGCACATATACCCCGTTTCCCGCCAGAAATTCATCCATGTAGCTGCGGCTGCTGGTATTTTTTTCCAGGAAAATAAGAGGCAGACTTTCCAGTTTCTGAAAATCCAGCGTCCGGTTCTTGTAGCTGAAAAATCTTCTTCCCGCCACGAAGACATCCTCAATCTCCCGCACCGGTATCATCTGAATATCAGGTCTCTCCGGAAACGGCGTACTGACAATTCCGAAGTCAATGTGTCCCTCTCTTAAATAATTCAATGTCTCCGGTGTCGGCGCATTGGTGACGATCACCTTGATCCCGGGGTACTGTTCATGGAACTTTTCCAGATAGGGAAGCAGATAAAACTGCAATGTCATATCGCTGGCACCGATGCGGACTTCTCCCAGTTCCATATTCTGCATCTGGTGAACCTTCTTCACACCCATTTCGATCTGTTCGTACCCTTTTGCCACATAGGAATACAACAGTTCTCCCTCACTGGTCAGCCGTACTCCCTTGGCCGCCCGGTGGAACAGGGCGGCATCCAGGGTATTTTCCAGCTGCTTGATGGCCTGACTGACCGCCGGCTGTGAAATTGACAGTTCCCCGGCCGCTTTGGTCACACTCCCACATTTTGCCACATAATAAAATACTTTATACGCTTCCAGATTATTGATCATATCTCGCTGTCTCCATCTCAAAATTACTATCAGACACTGGTTTTTGTTCCTTCACAGTAAAAATCTGTAGCTATTCAGAGCCATGCAAAACTGCGTTCTACGAATGTTTGCATTCAGCCAGATACTGTGTAATCAAAATTCCTGCCGGATTCATCGTATACCAAAAAGGACACGGGCTGATCTCATACCAGCACCATGCCCTTTCCATTCTCATTCACATTTTACAGATGTTTTTTCCATCAAAGATTATCCTATCTCTCCGCATTTGACAGCATTTATTTCTTCAAAGGACTCTCACGATAGATGATATCTTCCCTTCCCGGGCCGTTGCTGACCATGGTGATAGGGAATCCGATCTGCTCCTCAATGAATTCCACATACTTTCTGCAGTTCTCCGGCAGTTCATCGAAGTTGCGGATACCGCGGATATCGCACTTCCAGCCAGGGAGCTTTTTCAGTACGGGCTTTGCCTTTTCCAGCTTGTAGGTAACAGGGAAATCAGTGGTAACTTCACCGTCGATCTCATACCCTACACATACAGGGATCTCATCCAGATATCCCAGTGCATCCAGTACGGTAAATGCCACATCGGTAGCGCCCTGCAGACGACAGCCGTACTTGGTGGCAACACAGTCGAACCATCCCATACGTCTGGGACGTCCGGTAGTTGCACCGAACTCACCACCGTCACCGCCGCGGTGACGTAATTCATCTGCTTCGTCACCGAAGATCTCAGATACGAAAGCACCTGCTCCTACGGAAGAGGAATATGCCTTACTTACGGTAACGATCTGCTTGATCTCATAAGGAGGGATACCTGCACCGATGGCGCCGTAAGCTGCCAACGTGGAGGAAGAAGTTACCATGGGGTAAATTCCGTGATCCGGATCCTTCATGGTTCCTAACTGGCCTTCTAACAGAATGGTCTTGCCCTCTTTCAGTGCCTTATCTAAGAATGCGGATACATCGCATACAAAAGGTGCGATCATATCGCGATACTCATGCAGGGTATTTAACAGCTCTGCGGGATCGATCATGGGCTTGTGATACAGATGCTCTAAGATGACATTCTTCATCTCACTGACACGCTGTACTTTTTCCTGCAGCAGTTCTTCATCAAACAGCTCACTTACCTGGAAACCGATCTTCGCATACTTATCAGAATAGAAAGGTGCGATACCGGACTTGGTAGATCCGAAGGACTTACCGCCCAGTCTCTCCTCTTCATACTGATCAAATAAAATATGGTAAGGCATTACCATCTGTGCACGATCAGACACCAGAATCTTGGGCATGGGAACATTTCTGTCTGTGATAGACTTGATCTCTTTCATCAGGATCGGAATGTTTAATGCCACACCGTTACCAATCACGCTGGTGGTATGATTGTAAAATACACCGGAAGGAAGGGTGTGCAGAGCAAATTTACCATAATTGTTCACGATGGTATGTCCTGCATTCGCGCCGCCCTGAAAACGTACGATAATGTCCGCTTTCTCTGCCAGCATATCTGTGATCTTTCCTTTTCCTTCGTCGCCCCAGTTGGCTCCTACAACTGCCTTTACCATGTTTTCCTCCATTCTTTACCACAGTTTCTGTGATAAATCTACATCCAATATCTTATTCTGGGTGATCCAAAGAAACTCCTGCTTCTCTTTCTCACACCTTTACAGTATACAACACTTTATGGTATAAGTAAAATCAATATTTATTATATTTTATATAACCTACATCTATATTCAAAACGCGTAGCGTTTTGCCATGCGAAACTTAGAACTTCTTCACGAAAGAGCCTATGCTCTGAGTGATTAGAAGTTCTTTTCGCATTATTCTCTGCCATCCCAACAGTAGGTGCACAGCTTCTCTCTGCCGATGCCCACGGACTCAATCATATCATCCAATCTCTGAAACTGCAATGTGGTGAACTTCAGCTGTTTGCAGATCCGTCCTACCATCTCCTCGTATTCCGGAGTATCGGGATTCACATAGTTCTTCAGATCGATTTCTCTGCCCTCCTGCTCAATCTCCTTGATCACACGGCGGGTGATCAGATCCATCTCGGAAGAAGATCTGGAAAAGTTCAGGTATTTGCAGCCATATAACAGAGGCGGACAGGCCGGACGGATATGTACTTCCTTTGCACCGCTCTGGTACAGGAATTCCGTGGTCTCTCTTAACTGTGTGCCGCGGACAATAGAATCGTCGATCAACAACAGACTCTGATCCTGGATCAGATCATGTACCGGGATCAGTTTCATCTTTGCGATCAGATTTCTCTGGGTCTGGATCGTCGGCATAAAGGATCTGGGCCAGGTGGGGGTATACTTAATAAACGGACGGGAAAAAGGAATTCCCGAACGGTTGGCATATCCCACTGCATGAGCGGTACCGGAATCCGGCACTCCTGCTACGATATCCGGTTTTACATTATCACGCTCCGCCAGCTTGGCACCGCATTGATAACGCATCTTCTCTACACTGATGCCTTCATAGGATGAGGACGGATATCCGTAATAGACCCACAAAAACGTACAGATCTTCATATCCTTGCCGGGCTTCACCAGGGTTCGTACACCTTCCGGTGTCACCACGGCGATCTCTCCCGGTCCCAGCTCTCTCACGGGCTGGTATCCCAGATTCAGATAAGCAAAGCTCTCAAAGGAGACGCAATAAGCCCCCTCCTTTTTGCCTACTGCCACCGGAGTACGGCCCATCTTATCTCTGGCCGCATAGATTCCCTTTGGTGTCATGATCAGTAAGGTCATGGAACCGTCGATGATCTCCTGGGCGTACTGAATGCCCTCCACCAGATTGTCCTTCTGGTTGACAATGGCCGCCACCAGCTCCGTGGCATTGATGTCACCGCCGCTCATCTCCAGGAAATGAGAATGTCCCTTCGCAAACAGATCCTTGATGATGGCATCCGTATTGTTGATCTTGCCCACGGTGGTAATAGCATAAGTTCCGTGATGGGAACGCACCATCAGCGGCTGGGGCTCAAAATCGGAAATACAGCCGATGCCCAGATGTCCGTGCATCTCATTGACATCCTTGTCGAACTTCGTACGGAACGGTGCATTCTCTATGTTGTGAATGGCTCTGTTGTAACCTTCTTCTTTGCTGTAGACTGCCATGCCGGCACGTCTGGTTCCCAGATGGGAATGATAATCCGTTCCAAAGAACAGATCAAACACACAGTCTTCTTTTGCTGCGACTCCAAAAAATCCACCCATTTTCGTCTCCTGCTTTCTTATCATTCTGTAACGATTCAGAGCCATGTAAACATCAAAAGATCACCGATGAATGAGGTTCTGAATAGTTTTCGTTTCCACAAATTACTTCAGCAGAAAACGTTTATACGTTGATCTCGGCCTTTACACCCAGTAAGTCCTTGTTGGCCTCTAAGATCGGGCTGATCACATTTTTCAGGAAAGCTTCCACCTGCTCTTTGGAACGTCCGATATACTTGGACGGATCCATGGATGCTTTCAGTTCCTCCAGTCCCATGGGGAATGCGGGATCTGCGGCGATCAGCTCCAGGAGGTTATTCTCTTTTCCTTCTACCTTCACATTGCGTCCGGCCTCCATGGAAAGCTCACGGATACGCTCATGCAGTTCCTGACGGTTGCCGCCTAACTTTACGGCATCCATCATAATATTCTCGGTAGCCATGAAAGGAAGCTCGCTCATCATGTGCTTTTCAATTACCTTCGGATATACTACCAGTCCGTCTACCACATTCAGGCACAGATCCAGAATACCATCGATGGCAAGAAAGCCTTCGGGAATAGACAGTCTCTTGTTGGCAGAATCGTCCAGCGTTCTCTCGAACCACTGGGTTGCGGAAGTAATGGCGGGATTCAGCGCATCCACCATCACATAACGGGACAGGGAAGCAATACGCTCACTTCTCATGGGATTACGCTTGTAAGCCATGGCGGAGGAGCCGATCTGGTTCTTCTCGAAGGGCTCTTCCACTTCCTTCAGATGCTGTAACAGGCGGATGTCATTGCTCATCTTATGAGCGGATGCCGCAATACCGGCCAGCACGTTTGCTACTCTGGTATCCACCTTGCGGGAATAAGTCTGGCCGGATACAGGATAGCACTCCTTGAATCCCATCTTGGCTGCAATCATGGGATCGATCTTGTCGATGGTCTCCTGATCTCCGTTGAACAGTTCCAGGAAAGAAGCCTGGGTTCCGGTGGTTCCCTTAGAGCCTAACAGCTTCATGGTACCCAGAACGTGATCCAGATCCTCCAGATCCAGTGAGAACTCCTGTAACCACAGCGTTGCTCTCTTGCCTACGGTTGTAGGCTGTGCAGGCTGAAAATGAGTAAATGCCAGGGTAGGCTGTGCCTTATACTTATCAGCGAAATCCGCCAGTTCCTTCATAACATTGATCAGCTTTTTTCTGACAAGCTTCAGTGCCTCGGTCATCACAATAATGTCGGTGTTGTCACCCACATAGCAGGAGGTTGCGCCCAGATGGATGATTCCGGCTGCCTTGGGGCACTGCTGTCCGTATGCATACACATGGCTCATAACGTCATGACGTACCAGTTTTTCACGCTCTTTTGCCACATCGTAATTAATGTCCTCAGCATGGGCCTTCAGTTCCTCGATCTGCTCATCTGTGATAACGGGCTTACCGTCCTGGGACAGTCCCAGCTCTTTCTCCGTCTCTGCCAGTGCAATCCACAGCTTTCTCCATGTACGGAATTTCATATCCGGGGAGAAAATATACTGCATCTCCTTGCTTGCATAGCGTTCGGATAACGGGCTCTGATATCTGTCTGTACCTGTACTCATTTGTCTGCTCCTCTTATTTTCTAATTTATTGCAACCATTCAAAACCCATCCCTCACATTCACAAAACCGTATGCTTCTCATACTTTCCCGCTGCTTCGCAGCTAATTTTGTTCATGTGTGGGATGGTGACTCTACTCGAGTCACCTTACAAATAAGAAAACTGCTACTTACATGCAGGCATGACGTATCAGTTTTTCTTATTCTGCGGTTTTCTGAATAGTTATTGTTTATTTGTCAAATTCTCCGCGGATATCTTCCGCAGGCGGTTCCATCGGGTATTTTCCGGTAAAGCAGCCCTTGCAGATGCCAAGATTACCGCCCACCAGTTCTTCCAGTCTCTCAATCTTCAGATAATCCAGGCTGTCCGTGCCGATCAGATCACTGATCTCCTTGATGGAACGGTTATATGCGATCAGCTGGTCTCTCGCCGGGACGTCTGTGCCGAAATAGCAGGGCCACAGAAACGGTGGTGAACTGACTCTCATATGTACCTCTTTGGCTCCGGCTTCCCGTAACATCTTTACGATACGGTCGGAGGTGGTGCCGCGGACAATGGAATCATCGATCATGATGACACGCTTGCCCTCCACGGCTTCCCGGATAGGGTTCAGTTTGACCTGAACGCTGCTTTCTCTGCTCTTCTGCTTCGGTTTGATGAAGGTTCTGCCCACATAGGCATTTTTCACAAAGCCCATGCCGTAAGGGATTCCCGACTGCATGGAATATCCCATGGCTGCGCAGTTGCCGGATTCCGGTACGCCGATGACCAGATCCGCATCCACCGGGGAATCCATAGCCAGGAACTTTCCGGCCAGAATACGGGAATCGTATACGCTGACGCCGTCGATAAAGCTGTCGGGTCTGGCGAAATAAATATACTCAAAAATACATCTGGCGGTCTCCGCAGGCTTTAATACATGGGTGGTATCGGACTCAATTCCTTTCTCCGGGGAAATGGTCACGATCTCGCCGGGAAGCACATCCCGGACGAACTCGGCACCTACCGTATCCAGAGCGCAGGTCTCGCTGGACAGAAAATACGCATTGTCTCTCTTGCCGATGCATAACGGCTTAAATCCATAAGGATCTCTGGCGCCGATCAGCTTTCTGGGAGACATCACCACCAGGGAATAGGCTCCCTTGATCTTCGTCATGGCTCTGCCCACAGCTTCCTCTACCGATTTGGAATTCAAACGCTCTCTGGCAATATGATAAGCAATGACCTCGGAATCAATGGTGGTCTGGAAAATAGCACCGGTATACTCCAGTTCTCTTCGAAGCTCCGGAGCATTGATCAGGTTACCGTTATGGGCCAGTCCCAGAGTACCCTTTACATAATTCAGTACCAGAGGCTGTGCATTCTCTCTGGTGGATCCTCCCGCTGTAGAATAGCGGACATGTCCCACACCGATGTCACCTTTTAACTTCTCCAGCTGTTCCGGTGTAAATGCCTCATTGACCAGTCCCATGTCTTTGCTGCTTAAGACTTTGCCCTTGGGCCCATTCGTGTCACTGACGGCAATACCGCAGCTTTCCTGGCCTCTGTGCTGCAATGCCAGAAGGCCGTAATAAATCGTGGATGCCACGTCGTGTCCGTCGAAATCATACACGCCGAAAACGCCACATTCTTCCTTTAATTTGTCATTATTTTCTGTCTGAATATAAATGTTGTCCGTCACTTGTAAGCCTTACCTTTCCTGCCTGCCCCGTGAAAAAAATCCCAAAAAACCGTACCCTACAGATCCTTGCCTGTCAGCATCTTGTAAGCCTGAAGGTATTTGTCAATGGTCTTCTCCACGATGTCCTCCGGCAGCTTCCAGCCTTTTTCAGGGTTGGCTTTCAGCCAGTCACGGGCGAACTGTTTGTCAAAGGAAGGCTGGCCATGTCCGGGCTCGTAGCCGTCTACCGGCCAGAAACGGGAGCTGTCGGGAGTCAATACTTCATCCCCCAGTACCATGTTGCCGTTCTCATCCAGTCCGAACTCGAACTTGGTATCTGCGATAATGATTCCTTTGGTCAGTGCATAATCCGCACATTTTTTATAAATAGCGATGGTATAGTCACGAAGCTTGGCCGCATATTCTGCGCCCTTGCCGGGGAAACGCTTCTCCAGATATTCCACACTCTGCTCATAGGAGATATTCTCATCATGATCTCCGATCTCTGCCTTGGTGGAAGGGGTATAGATGGGCTCGGGAAGCTTATCTGCCTCCTTCAGACCTTCCGGAAGCTTGATACCGCATACGGTACCATTCTTCTTGTAGCTTTCCCAGCCGCTTCCGGTAATGTATCCACGAACGATGCACTCGATGGGAAGCATGTTCAGCTTCTTGCACATCATGCTGTTGCCGTCGAATTTCGGCTGTCTGAAAAATTCGGGCATATCCTTAACATCAGCGGATACCATATGATTGGGAATCACATCCTCAGTCATATCAAACCAGAATTTCGACATCTGGGTCAATACAGTTCCTTTCTTTGTTACTGTGTTGTCCAAGATCACATCAAAGCAGCTGATACGGTCAGTTGCCACCATGATCAGGGTATCTCCGTTGTCATAGATCTCACGAACTTTGCCTTCCTTGATCGGTTTCATTTCCTGTACGCTCATACCATCAGTCCTCGCATTCTTATGTTTTTCAGTCTTTTATTGAAACAGGTGTGGGCAAGATACACCCACACCTAATAGATAAACAGATTTGCGAAAAAAAATCAATATATTTTTACTGCAACTTTCCGATAAATTCCCGAACCCGGGCATTTTCCGTTGTAAAAAGTGCTTCGGGAGAACCTTCCTCCACGATCACACCCTGTTCCATGAAAATAATGCGGTCGGATACTTCTCTGGCAAACTGCATCTCATGGGTTACGATGATCATGGTCATATGTTCACTTGCCAGCTGTCTGATCACCTTTAATACTTCTGCCGTCAATTCCGGATCCAGTGCCGAGGTCGGCTCATCGAAGAACAGGATCCTGGGCTGCAGTGCCAGTGCCCTGGCTATGGATACTCTCTGCTGCTGTCCGCCGGACAGCTGGTAAGGGTAGGCATCTGCCTTATCCGACAGTCCCAACTGTGCTAAAAGCTTCTCCGCCCTCGCCACGGCTTCTGTGCGGCTTACCTTATCCACATGGATCGGCGCATCGATGATATTTTTCATCACCGTATAATGGGGAAAAAGGTTAAAATTCTGGAACACCAGTCCGAAACATTTCCGGATCTTATGTAATTCTGCCTTGGACGCATATTCGCACTGTATTCTGCCGTTTTTATCCGTTTTCTCCGAAGCTGCCGTCTGCCCTAAATAGATCAGCTCACCACCGTCCATTTTCTCCAGAAGCGTTGCACAGCGAAGCAATGTGGATTTGCCGGAACCGGAGGGGCCGATGATGGAGACAACTTCTCCTTCGTTAACCTTCAGGGATATATCCTTCAGCACCCCGTTGCCGTCAAAACTTTTTTTCACATGATTCATTTCCAAAAGGACCATATTTCCGCACTGCTCCTATCTGTAATAAGATGTCTTCTTCTCCAGATACTCCATGAAAGAAGCCACCACGAGATTGAAGATATAATAGAACACACCTGCTGCCAACAGGGGAAGCACACTGGTCTGTGCCGCTCCGATCTGCTTTGCCACCGTGAACATTTCCGCAATGGAAATGGTAAATGCCATGGAGGTATCTTTGACCAGCGTAATGGTCTCATTGGTCACTGGCGGGAGAACCCGCTTCACCACCTGCGGCAGAATGATCTTCACGAAAGTCTGTGCCTTGCTGTAGCCCAGCACCTCCGCAGCCTCATACTGCCCCACCGGTATGGACTCAATGCCCGCACGGTAGATCTCTGCAAAATATGCCGCATAATTGATCACGAATGCCAGTATCACCGCCGGGAAACGATACCCCGTTCCCACCTGCATGCGGAATACATAAAAGGGGGCAAAATACACCACGATGATCTGTAACATCAGAGGGGTTCCTCTCATGATGGATATGTATATTTTGGAGATAATGCGGATCACCTTACATCCTGACATTCTTCCGAAGGCTACGATCAGCCCCAGAGGAAGGGAAAACAAAAGGGTCAGTACAAATATTTCCACCGTTATCAGAAAGCCCTCTGCCAGTTGGGCACTCATGGTCAGCAAACTCATGAATTCTACTCCTTAACTATCCTTAGTTGATTATTTACCGAGACATACGCTGTCGGTCAGTCCCCATTTTTCAGCGATCTGTGCGAAGGTACCATCCGCTGCCATTTCGTCCAGTGTCTTCTGTACGGTATCTCTCAGTTCATCATTACCCTTCAGGAAACCTACTGCATACTGCTCTACAGCCAGCTTGTTGTCCTCGCCCTGCAGCATAACGAATTTTCCTTCTTCTCTCTGCGCAATCTGATACTGTGCCACACCGATATCAATAGCTACGGCATCTACCGCACCCTGCTCCAGATCCATGAAAGCGGTATTGTAGTCCGCATATTCGATCAGCTGGGAGAAGGAATCACGCAGTGCAATGTTGTCTGCATTTTCTTCATCGTTCAGAGCAGCCAGCGCAGAGGAATCCTTCTGTACTGCTACCACCTTGCCTGCCAGTTCTTCCTTGTTCTGTACACCGGAAGCAGACGCTACGACGAATACCTGACTGTTGTCGATATAGGGCTCTGTCCAGGTGTAGGCATCTTCTCTGCCGTTCATGGTGAAACCGTTCCAGATACAGTCAATGGCTCCGGAAGAAAGCTCCATATCCTTGGCATCCCAGTCGATAGGCTGCTTTACCAGCTCCCAGCCCTGTCTCTTGCATACTTCTGCTGCCAGATCCAGGTCAAAGCCTACATATTCTCCACTGTCATCACGATATCCGTAAGGGGGAAATTCCGCATCGAAACCTACGGTAAATGTTTTCTCAGATCCTTTAGAACCACAGCCGGTAAGAGCACCTGCTGCCATGCTGATTGCCAGTAATGCCACTAATACTCTTTTCATAATACATCCTCCCGTTCTGCCACTCACTGTTGGCCGCGTCGTATACTTTAGCATGGTAAATTGCTAACACGGTGTCATAGTAACACAACGAGAGGTGTCTTGTCAATTCTTTATCGGTCGTACCGCTCCACCATGGCCAGGATCTCCTGGGCATATTTCGGATAGGTGGCTGCGATGTCTTTTACTTCGTTTCTTGCACTCTCCGCTACTTCCTGATTGTAGTCCATCTGTTTACGGAGCACCTGTCTTCTCTGGATCAGTTCGTGACGGATCTCCACCATTTCCCGCTTGTCCAAAAGCGCAGCTGTCTGGCTGATCCAGCGCTCCGGCATCTGCACACGGTAACCGGCCAGCTGCTGTACCAGCTGCTTCTGGTAGTACTCGATCTTAGCTTCCGCCTCTGCGAACTGCTTCCGCTCTTCCTTTTCGTCCTGATACATTTTCCACTGTTTTTCCAGCTTTGCTGCACTGTCCGTATTGTACTTCAGATACAGATATTCCATCAGCTGACAGTTGTTCACATAGCGGATCTTGACTTTATTCTGCAGCTGGATGATCTTGTTGATGGTCTTCTCCACCCGCTGCAGTTCCCGTCCTGCATCCATGTACCGGATGCAGACATAGGAGATGGCTACAGCTCCTGCACCTACTGCCAGAAAAAGTCCCACATAGACATCCATTTCAAAAGCATACTGCAGGATCACCAGCATGATCACACAGACGATCAATGCCGTAAGGAAAATGACAGCCATGCCCCGTTGGTTGTTCATCAGATTCTCCAGCTCATTTCTCCGGTATTCGTAGGCATGTCGTTCTCCGTCCAGTCTGTGCAGATCCTGCCTTATCAGATTTCCGTATTTCTCGCCGTCCCGAATCTTCTGAATGCCTTCTTCAATCTCGTTCTCTCTTTTGCGGATCGCATAGAAGTCCGCATCCCGCATACGGTTCTTCTTTTCCCGGTATCTGCTGCGTTCCTGTTCCAGCCCGGCCAGCTTGCCGGCCACCCGGTTGACCTCTTCTCTCTGCTCTGCTGGCAGGGCCTCAATCTCATCCGTATCCGTCAGATAAGAAGTCACCAGCGTATACTCTCCCGTCAGGAGGTCGATCTCCTTGGAAGCCTCTGAGATCTGCTCCAGGCAATTTACAATGTAACGTTTTCTCTGGTCTTCCTCATCAAAATTCACACCGTTGCGGGTATAGACCAGCTGTTCCCAGTCCTCTTCCTGCTGTATCGGTTCTTTTTTCTTAAATAAACGGTTCCACCACGCCATAATTCTCTCCTGCTGTCTTCTCTATACGCTGACACTTGTCCGGTAACTGTTTTTCAGTGCCTGAGTCAGTCTCTCATTTTCCGCATCGTATTTCACCCTGTCGTTCACCCGCCAGTCACCACGCAGCCGTAGCTGTCGGTACTCCGGCTGCTGTTCCCATTCCCGTTCAAATTGCTCGATCCGCTTTTCCAGTTCCAGGGACTCCGTATAATTTTCCGGATTCTGCGCTGCAAATGCCACATAGGCATCCTCCGTCAGTTCCATTCTCTTTGCCGCCAGATAGGCATCCAGGTGTTCTCTGTCCGGATCGGTCTTCCAGGCTTCGTTAAAGTAATATGCCGCCTTGTCATAAAACATCAGCCCTGTCAGCGCCACACCCTTATTGTGCAGGATCGCCGCCCGGACTTTTCCCGCCGGAAGTTCCTTTCCTTCCTGTTCCAGATGGTTCCAGGTCTCCAGTAGCATATCATATCCACGGATGGCTGCCGCATATTTTCTTTTTTCCACCATATAGTCGATCTGGCTCTTGCGTTTCTCCAGATTGCTGAGTCCGGCTCCCTGCTTCAGTACCTGCTCCACCTGCAGGATTTCTTCCGGATCGTACATCCCCACATATTGCAGAATCGTCACCACGAACACACTTAAGGATCCCTGCTTATGTACCATGGGGTAGAGCTGTTTTGCCAGTTCCCACACTTTACATTCTTCTCCGATCCAGTCCACCAGCTTATCGTTCATGATGGACAGGTCTAACAGGAATGCATTCTCCTTTAGGCAATAGCACAACTCTTCCATACTATAGACCCGGATATCCAGGCCTTCCACATTATAGGCATTCTCGCAATATTCTCCTACACACAGACTTGCCTTCATTTTTCATCCTCATTTTCTCTGCCCCGGGCAGATCTACAACTCTATTTCTTCCTTCCAGATATGATGCGTAGCTGTTCGGAAGCTGCCAAAACCAAGATCCTCCAGTTCCACCTGCAGATGTGTTTCATCCTTCATCTCCACCTGAATCCGCAGTCTGGTGATTCCTTCCTGCAATTCTTCCGGCACGATTCTGGCGATCCGGCTGCCCTTTCCCGTCAGGGACGTGATCAGGATCTCCACCGCTCTTCCTTCCAGCAGGTAAAACTCCATGGTATTCTGCGCCTCGTACCAGTTGATTCCGGCGTCTAACAGTGCCTGATAGGATTCCTCTCCCTGTCTGCGCACTTTCATACCGATATTGGATTTCAATTTATCCTGTCCCAGATAGACATGATTTTGTCCGTTTTCACTGGGATGCAGTCGCTCCATCATGCTGTAGCAGGCACCCTTGCTGAACAGGTTGTTCCCCTGAAAGACTCTCCGTCCACGGCACAGATAGCGTAGCGATTCTTTCATCCATTCTTGAGAAAACTCTTCCCCGATCAGATATACCGAGGACACCATCCGGTTCTCGCATAGCTGTGTGGCGATCTCCAGGAATTTTTCATCCGATTTTTCCACCGGAAAGGGGAATTCCCGCTCTTCGATGTACGTTACCACCGGCGTCGTATGGCGGTTGCATTCCATATAATAAGTCTGGATGGAACTGTCCCTATACTCGCACAGCACGCTCCCCTGCTTCCACAGATTTTCCGGCTGATACAGATTGTAATAATAAAAGCTCTCCCGATGGCTCTGAAAACAGACAGCATCCGTCTTCAGGTGTAATGCCTCCACTGCCTGCGTCAGCACCTCCAGCATTCCTGCATCCAGTTCCTCGCAGGTGATCATCAGGGCCCCGATCCGCTCTGTGGAAGTCATCTGGGACAGCATTCCCAGACTACGCTTGAGAAAAAGAGTCAGTAGTGCCACCGGATCCAGAGTCGTTCCATCGATCTGCACCGGTTCCCCATCTTTTGCCAGCTTCAGAAGATGCTCCACCAGGATTCCCTCTTCTTCCTCCGCATGCCGGAGGGCTTCACTTCCATAGAACCACTGGTTGACTCCCTGTCTCTTGCTCAGGACCAGGGGAATCGTATAGACCTGTGAGCCTGCAACGGAAGACAATGTGGTGATCTCTTCTTCCTTGCCTGTGACATAGCAGCTGATCTGCGCATAATCCTTCCCCAGGTCATAACCCACTATAACTTTATCGCTTCCCGGCAGTCGCATGTTCTTCCGCCTCCTCTCCTGCTGTCTTTTTTTATCTTTACTGCAATGTGAACAATCTGTGATCCAGATATTCCCTGCGGTAATATTCCTCGATCAGATGATCCAGTGTCGTATCGTCCTGCAGTGTCATGCTGATCATCATATCATTGATGATCTCGTATTTGCTGTCCGGACTTTCATTCATAATATCGCTCTTCTGCAGGTTTCCGCTCTCCGTCAGCTGTTCTTCGTTCTCTGATTCTTCCATAATGTAATATTGAAGATTCTCCCCGAAAAACAGTACGAATTCCTTGAAAAATACACCGCTGTATACTTCCTGCATATATTCCGACAGGTAATCCTCCGCCTGCCCGTTCTCATGCATCATCACATAATGAATCCTTGCACGGACGCCGCCTCTTGTGTGATACTCCACGATAGTCTTGTCCTTCATCTCCTGCAGCTGTGGCAGGCAGTCCTGATATTCCCTGAAAAAGTTCAGATGAATGTGGTCCTTCATCATTTCCTCCAGGAAATTCCGGACCAGAGTTTCATCTTCCCGCTCCAGCTTGTCCTTATTCTCCGCATAGAATTTCAGATAAGCCAGCTTGCAGATCCGCTGGGTCTCTTCTCCCCGCAGATAGCAGTTACGGATCTCCCGGAATACATATTCCTCCGTGATCTTCTCCCGGCAGAAATAATCATAAGAGCTCTGTACAAGCACAGCTTCCTCGATCTCCTGTCTGGCTCCCTGGGATACATAATAACGGAAAATATCCATCCGCTCTCCCACAAATGCCCCGGAGAACAGCATCTGCAGCAATATCTTTTCACTTAAGCTGTAGCAGTCTATCTCAAAGGATCTTGCCGCTTTCCAGATGTCACGCAATTCCTTCGTGGTACCGGTGGCATAACGCACCAGATACTCTAAAATTCCACCGTTGTATTTTCCCTTGCGGAACACCGTCAATGCCGCCGCATACAGGACTGCCTCTCCCTCATGGACCGACTGCGTGATCACACCGTCCGTAAGCCGCAACAGAATCTTGGCCTCCACAAAATAAGGGGTATATGCTTCGATCCAGGCATATGCCTTCTCATAATTTCCCCGCAACACCAGAAAACGCAGGATCAGTTCCCGCTGTTCCTCCGTAAAGCCGTCCCCCTGCAGCTCCTGCAGGTATTCATCCAGTGCCTGCAAATTATCCGCATCGAAATAGGCCTGTACCAGCTGTACCGCAATCTCACTGCGCAGCTTCGGCTCCACGGCATCGCTTTCCACCAGTCTTGCCATCCGCATCAGCTTTGTGGAAGATTTGGTCTCTTCTGTTCTGCCGTTCTCCATGAAATACAGATCCAGTTCTGCCGTATCCGGCACATAATGTTCCAGAAGTCTGAGATATTTCCCCGGTACCAGCAGTTTTTCCAGGGTATATTCCACATTTTTAAGGAACCTGTTACCATATGCATCCTCAAAAGCAATGGTATAATCATTCCCGTAGACTGCCACCCAGGCCGTGCCGTTTTGCAGAGGCGTCTCGGACAGTATCAGATTCCCCGGCTGGCTGACAATCACCTTACGCATTCTGCTGTCATCCACTCTTACCATATGGGCAAACAACAGACGGGACAGAGGCTTCGCCATAGCTTCCGTTACAATGGCCGGAGACAGGAATTCCTGATACAGTATTGCCAGATGTCTGTTAATATGCTGCTTCTGGATCTGGTCAATGACGAACCGCTCCATTCTCGGCTCGTAATGTTCGTACAGTTCCTCATAATCTTTCCGGTGTTTTAACAGATACGCATACAGGAACGCACTATGTTCATAATCCAGATTGCTCTGGAAAGAAAAATACATCAGAATCACTTTCGGAAGCTCCGGCACAGCATCCAGATCTACCGACGCCATATAATATTCATAGAGATTCGTGATCCTCAGATGGCTTTCCACACCCATCTGATACCACGTGAAGGCATCCGGTCCCGTCTTACTTCCCTTGATCAGAAGGCTGCACACCTCCTGCAGGATCCGCACATCCTTCTTTTTCTCATACAGTCTTCGTAAAATTCTGCCCAGTAGCGGAGAATACTCTCTGACTCTTCCGGACAGATACAACAGCTGTTCGATCAGGCTGTCGTTTACCGCATCCTGACGGACACCGAAGTTCAACACCTGCAGTTCAAAACTGTTCAATTTACGTAGCAGCGCCGGATTGCCGTTCAAAAGGGCCAGTGCTTCCAGGTAGATCACCGGACTGGTGCAGCCGTACTGGTACTGTTTTTCTAAGAACATCCATTTCCCGGAGGTTGAACGATTGTATTCCTCCGACAGATACAACAGCAGCCATGCCACACGCCAGCGGGTCCTGTCATAGCGGTAGATCTGTTCCACCTGCTCCGCCATTTGCAGTGTATACTGGGGATCCCTGTGGATCAGTGTGGTCAGATACAGATAGTAAGCCCACTGTTCTCCGACGGTAGCTCCCTGGGCTTCCAACATGTCCGCCGCATGATCCAGGATCCATCCGGCTTCATTGTAGCGTTCCTCTGTGATCAGAAGCTGTGCCTGGAACAGTCTCGCCGGCACATCCTTCTCATCCATGGTCACCATGCGCTCCACCAGTTTGCCGGTCTCCGCGAGCCAGGTTCCCGTACCGATCTTTTTCAGTCTCGATTCTTCATAATATTTCATGATCTGGGTGATGCACTGCATATGACTGTGATCCGCATGCCGGGCCACTACACCGTCTCCCAGCTGTACCATGACCGGGATTTCCAGTGAAGTATAAGCATTATATATGTAGACTTTACCGAAATTTTTGCCAGGTCTGCACAGGCTGCTGTCGATGTAGACCGGCAGGCGGCAACGGTTTCCCAGGAAATCATCGTCTGTAATGTTTTCCTTTTCCGTAAAGACAAATTCACCCTCACACTCGATCTGGAGATTCGTATATCCCCAGCCGTTCCTCACGATGGTCAGATTGTTCTCCGTGACGCCGTAATTATCTGCGCTGCGAGGCAGTTTTTTCACCAGTTCTTTCTCTTCCGTCAGGAATTCCAGCTGTTGCTTTTTGTTGATACAGATCAGGAATTCCTCCACATTTTGTTCGTTGCCCTCATAAGTGGACAGGATCCGGTAACTGTCATAGAAATGGGCATCGTTCCCCTGGAACAGCCGCAGAAATTCCGGATCATAGAACAGCCGCACAGCTTCCTTCCAGTTGCTCTTCGCCAGGTTGGCAAAATGGAACAGATTCCGGATAGCCCCGATGGAAGAATTCAACATCCCATGCTCCACCGTCACCACAAAAGGAAGATTGTATTCTCCTCTGTTGCTGACTACGGAAAAAGAGCCCTTGATCACATCCCCTTCCTCCAGATCTTCTCCGTGGAAGCAGTAAAAAATTTCTGCATCGGAGCCGGTAAACTGATCCGTCATACATTCCATCCGAAGATGGTCCGAGATCACGGATCCTTTTACATAGCCTTCCGACGCAGAAAGAATGTGAAAAGAGCCCTCATATATTGTCCCCTGTGACAGGGAAATCTCTATTTTAGCGCAGGAGAATTCCAAAGAACCGTTCTCATAATCGAAGTTTCCTCCTAAAATTCTATCAATAATCTCCTGCATGTACCTTCACCCGTTCCCTGTTGTCATTTGGATTTATTATACCAAATTTACCAGTTGAGGGCAAGCTGTAGACCCGGTTAGTCCAGGTTTAATTTTCGGTTCATGATGTAATAAGATACGCCGTACATGATGGCCGCAATGAGCAGACTGGTGATCACGTTAATATCATAGGCGGAATTGGTGCTCACCGTGATTCCACTGGCACTGTTTGCGACATTGGCACCAAACATGAATGCGCTCTGTACGGTGCTGCCGATGATGGACGACAGGATCGTCAGGCCGGCATATGCCAGAATTCCCATCAGGCCTTTATGTTTGGAGGAAAGCTGTCCGATGGTCAGCGCTCCGAACAGAGTGACCATGGTAATGAACGGTCCTGCCACATAGGTTAAGAGCAGCGTGATCCCATAATGCAACAGATTGATCCCCATCTCTTCTTCGTATGTTCTGCCAAGTTCATAAAAAGCATCTGCCAGAAATTCCCAGATATTCCCATTATATTGTGTCAGTACACTACTCAGTTCACCGATATTTAAAAGGCCTGTCATCAGAGACACGATCAGTGCCACCACTGAAATACCGATGCCTATCGTAATGAACAGATACCAGACACCGGAGACCAGTACCTTGCTTAAAAACAGCTGGTTAGCTGTTACCGGCAGGGTGTGGGACAGATAGCCTTCATCCGTATACATACTGCGGTAAAAGCGGATGCCCAAAAAAATCAGCATTCCCCAGGTAGACGCCAGCAGCATGATCACATACAGGATCAGTGTTGCCACAAAGGAAGAGAGTACAAACCAGCTCTGTGTCGCATTCATGTTATTGCCGTCCGCAATCTCCGTTACCAGTCCTCCCGGCATGCGTAATACCACGCAGCCAATCACGGTGACCACAAGCATTCCCAGAAGCATCAGTGTACCGGCTTTCCAGATATTTTTCCATTCATATTTCATTAACTTTCCTAACATGCGAACACCTCCCTGAAGTAAGCATCTACAGACTTACCTTTCTCTTCTCTGATATTGTCAACGGATGTATATAACACCAGCTGACCATAACGCATGAAGATGACTTCATCCAGTACCTGTTCCACATCCTCGATCAGATGGGTAGAGATCAGTACCGTTGCTTCCGGATTGTAGTTGTTGATAATGGTGCGCAGGATGTAATCTCTCGCTGCCGGATCCACACCGGCAATCGGCTCATCCAAAATATACAGGCTGGCATTCCTGCTCATCACTAAGATCAACTGTACCTTCTCCTTCGTACCTTTGGACAATGTCCGCATTTTCACTGCAGGATCGATCCCCAGACTCTTTAACATCTCTTCCGCACGTTCCCTGGAAAAGTCTGTATAAAAGTCCTGAAAGAAATCCAGAATCTCCCGGATTGTCTGATTCATGGTCAGATACGTGCGGTCCGGCAGATAAGCTACCTTGCTCTTGGTCACCGGTCCTACATAATTTCCGTCGATCATAATAGTGCCTTCCGTCGGTGTCAGCAGACCGTTCAGCATTTTGATCAGTGTCGTCTTACCGCTGCCGTTGGGTCCCAACAGGCCAATGATCTTCCCCTTGGGGAGACTTACGGTCAGATTGTTCACAGCCACATTGGCACCATATTTCTTGGTCAGATTTACAATTTCTACCAGATTATTCATTTCTATTTCCGCCTCTCTTTATTTTCATCATAAATTTGCACCCCTGTCAGGCCTGTACCTTATCGAAGAGATTCCGGATCTCCTCTCTCTGATATCCCAGTTCCTGCATGTTGTTGATAAAATTCCGGACATGCCCGGCTGCCAGCTGTTCTCTGGTATTCCCGATCAGCTCAGTGTCCTCCGTCACGGTTCTGCCGCTGGTGCGCTGTGTCACGATCAGGCCGCTCCGCTCCAGTTCTGCAAAAGCTTTCTGCATCGTATTCGGGTTCACCGCCGCCACGGCCGCAAGATCTCTGACACTCGGCAGCTTCTCTCCCGGCTGATATTTGCCGGACACGATCTCTTTCTGGATCCGCTCCACCAGCTGCGCATATATGGGTCTGTCAGCATCCAATTCCCACGCCATTCCTATCATCCTTTCTTGTTTCTTATTTTCTGTTTCTTATTACCTGTCACGCATCGTTTCTATCGATGCCTCCCCGGGTCCCTCATTGTCTTGTTGTTTTACTGTATTATTTATTTAATACAATAATACGTTATTTATTTTTATCTGTCAAGCGGATTTTATGCTTGTCCGGGAAAATTGTTGGAATTACACTTGTTACAACATGGTAAATGGGAAGTTACGCGGCTCATTGCTCGCGTAACTTCCCATTTACTACGCATCCGGCTCCGAAATACGTGTCACCCCCACATAAATATCCGAGATTTCAAACCATGTAGGATAATCCACGATTCCGGTCTGAGGAAGATTAAATATCTTCTGGAACGTCCGGACAGCCTCCGCAGTACCGGAGCCATAGATTCCGTCGGGTGTCAACGTAGGAATCGCCGGATAATTTCTGGCGATCCGGTTCAACTGCTGTTGCAGCTGACGGACTTTTTCCCCGGAAGAACCGATAGTCAGATCATACCCCGGCCAGGAAGAAGGCACTCCCGAAATAATATCTGCGGAATTGATATACATATCATTGCCGTAATAATAATGAATGATATCAATAGCGGAATATCCCTGATCCGCCAATGACTTGGAGCCCCACTGGCTCAGCCCCCGGCAGGTAGTCCGATTACCGTCACAATACGATGTGAAAATGGGCTGTCGTACACCGGGCCTTGACAAATAGTTGGTAAAAATGGAATCTACCAGATAGTCGATCTCTTCGAACACATTTCTGCCATAGATCCATTTTTGATCATACGCCGTAGAAGAAGTTATCGTAAAATCGTATCCACGTCCCCTGTACCACTCCGTATATATACGGTTTAACGTAAATGATTGAATGACCAGAATATTAGCATAAATTGCACTCTCCGGCCAGGTGGAATAAATCTCGCTGGAGGCCACATTTTTAATGTAATCCTTATAGCGCACCCAGTAATTCCGGGCAGTGGGATCCTCCGGGACACCGTCATGTACGATCACATATTCCGGAATCACCACACGGCTCAGTACGATCTCCCCGGTCTCGTTCATAGGTTTGATTTCTTCTTCCGGAATCTTCGGAGGATACTCTCCGAAAAGCGTATGTGCAGGTATTACTACTACTTTTTCTTCCTCCTCTGTTACATTCAGCGGATTCATGCGGATCGGTTGTAGGGAAAATTCGCCTGCCAGAATTTCGGAACCAGATACCAGTACCGGTTCAAAGCCTTCTGCAGTCACCTGAATGTTGTACTCCGAATAGGGCTGTGCCGTAATATCCGGAGATAAAGAAAGCTCTCTCGGCGGCGCATCCAGTGTTATCGTAGGGGTTTGCCCGGATTCGTCAGTAGTCATCGTCTCCAGCGGGGAATCCGGATCCCCGGTATAGGAGACAGTGACGGTCGCGCCGGGTATCGGTGTCATCCCCAGAGCGGAGACAACGCTGATCTGAAGTGTTCCTGTATAAGTAGTTTCCATGGACAGAGGTCCTTTCTGCCTATGCCGTTTTGTCTGTCTTGATCCGGTCAGGCAACAAATGTTCCTTACAGAATATGCAAAGTCAGAAAAATATGTGCATGTTCCCATATACTAAGCAGACTAACTTCTATCCGTTTTGTCTTCATCATACATCTACTTGATTAACAGACGGGTGATATGCATTCACTAAATACTAATTCCGGTACCGGTCTGCATCTGTCCCCGAGCCACCGTGTAGCCCAAAAAAGGAACCACAAACCGTTCCCAGATTGTGATTCCCTTTGTTTTTAATCCGTCATTTTTATTTGGTCAACAGCATCATAATGTCATTGCTTCTTGCCACGAACTTGGTCATGGCGTCGGCGGACAAGGGTGCATGCTGGAGCTTTGCCAGATCGTACAGCTGCTCGCAGATCATTTCTGCGTTCTCGCCGTCCTGGTGCTCGGTGATGTACTGTACCAGAGGATGGTTGGCATTCAGAATCAGGGTCTCGCCCTCACCGCCGAAAGCACTCATATCCATGCCGGGCATGGAGTACATCTTCATCATATCCTGCATACGTCTGCTCTCTTCGGACAGCGTGATCATGGAAGAGATCTTCTTGTTCTTCAGCTTCTCTACCTTGACAGTGATCTTGTCGTTCTTCAGAGCCTTCTTCATCAGCTTGCTGATGCTCTCTGCCTGCTCTTCCATCTCTTTTTCAGCCTTCTTGGAAGTCTTGGACTTCAGGGCATCGGTCACATCCGCATCGATACGCTGGAACTTGATTCCCTCATTCTTCTGCTCCAACTGGGAGATGAAGGGCTGATCGATATTATGGGTCAGGATCACAGCATCCATCTTAGCAGCCTTGAACATATTGATGTACTGGCTCTGCTGCTGTTCATCCGTTACATAGTAAATGATCTTTTCCTTCTTCTCTTCCCCGGCATTCTCCTCAGAAGCCTCATCTTCAGATTTATCCCCTACGACCTCAGCTTCTACCTTGTTGCCGTTCTCATCTACAGCATTTTCCTTATTCTCTTCCTCGTCCTGAGGCTTGATCTCCAGACACTCGGGCAGAGTCAGATATTTGCCGTCCAGATTCTTGAAGAGGATATAATCGTTCATCTTCTCACAGAACTTGTCATCCTTCAGGCAGCCAAACTTGATGAAGGGACTGATGTCATCCCAGTATTTGTCATACTCTTCCTTATCCGTCTTGCACATACCGGCCAGCTTGTCCGCTACCTTCTTGGTAATGTACTCGGCGATCTTCTTGACAAATCCATCATTCTGCAATGCACTTCTGGATACGTTCAGAGGCAGATCCGGGCAGTCGATGACACCCTTTAACAGCAGCAGGAACTCAGGAATGACTTCCTTGATGTTATCTGCGATAAATACCTGATTGTTGTACAGCTTGATGGTACCTTCGATGGACTCATACTCCATGTTGATCTTCGGGAAGTACAGGATACCTTTCAGATTAAAAGGATAATCCATATTCAGGTGGATCCAGAACAGAGGCTCCTTGTAATCCTGAAATACCTTGCGGTAGAAGTCCAGATACTCTTCCTTCGTGCACTCATTGGGATGCTTGGTCCACAGAGGCTGTGTCTCGTTGATCAATTCAGGACGCTTTCTGATCTTCAGCTTCTTAGGCTCTTCTGTTCCCTCAGCAGCTTCAGCATTTTCACCTTCTGCCGCTTCCTTCTTCTCCGGCTCGATCTCTTCCAGGACTTCATCATCGGGAAGCTTTTCCTCTTCCTTGATGATCTGGGTCTCCTTGGTGTTCGCCTTGGACAGATAGATCTCGGTAGGCATGAAGGAACAATACTTCTTCACGACCTCACGAGCCTTGTACTCATTACAGAACTCCAGACAATCTTCATTTAAAAACAGGGTAATGGTCGTACCGACATCCGTCTTGTCTCCGTCTTCCATGGAGAACTCGGTGCCGCCGTCGCACTCCCAGTGCACTGCCTTGGCGCCGTCCTTGTAGGACAAGGTATCAATGTGTACTTCATCCGCTACCATGAATGCAGAATAGAAGCCCAGTCCAAAATGACCGATGATCTGGTCGGAATTGCTCTTGTCCTTATATTTCTCAATGAAATCCGTTGCGCCGGAAAATGCAATCTGGTTGATGTACTCTTCCACTTCGTCGTCAGTCATGCCCAGACCGTTATCCTTGAAGGTCAGTGTCTTCTTTTCAGGATCCACGATGACATCCACACGTCCCTTATAGCCTTCAGGCAGGGCATATTCTCCCATCATGTCCAACTTTTTCAGCTTGGTCACGGCATCGCAGCCGTTAGAGATCAACTCTCTGTAAAAAATATCGTGATCGGAATACAACCACTTTTTAATGATCGGAAATATGTTTTCACTGTTAATTGACAAACTACCGTTTTTTGCTGCCATTATTACCACATCCTTTTCTAAAATTGCACAGCCATGGCTGACTGTTTCCTAACTGATTCTAAGTGTAGGACTGTAAAATTGAAAAGTCAAGACAAATTTAGCACTCATTATAAATGAGTGCTAACAATCAGTCAAAAATCCAGTATTTATCAATATTTCCGTAATTCTAAAATTTTAATAAAGCGTGTAAAAAACCAGAAATTACTCCTCCGGAAAGTACTTTGCATACACATCAAAAAAGTTGTCCGTAGTCACCTGTTCGTCCATGATCAGCGTGATCTCGTCCCACAGCTTGTCATTGAGCTGACGCACCAGTGTATTCACAAAGCTGTCATACTCCTGCCCGAAGACTTCCCGTTTCCGCTCTTCTACAATCTTTAATTTATTAGCGTCCGTCTCTTCCCGATCCAGCGTATTGATGCATTTGATAATGTAATAGCCTCGTTCACATTTCACAACCTGGCTCACCTCGTCTGTTGCCAAATTGAAAGCCGCTTCCTCATAAGCGCTCTCCGCTTCTCCTTTGCCAAAGGAATAGGTGATCTCGGAATCGTCGCTGTATTTGGATGCCAGTTCCGTGAAATCGTGTTCTCCGTCCACCGCCAGGTCTCTTACCTCGCAGGCTTTCTCATAGGCACTCTGAATGGAGCTTTCCGAATAAGGCTTCAGGTTTCCGTCCATATCCGTGGATGCTGTTGCAAAAAAGATCTGCTGCACCGTAATTTTGCGGGCCTCGTCATCACTGATCTCCGGATTGATGTCCTGTATAATCAACTGATAGACCTTGTCTGCCATGGCATATTCCCGATACAGATTCTCCACAATCTCCTCCGTGGCACCCATAGCCTCGATCTCCGTATCATTTAAGGAAGAATAATACTCCTGTGCCGCCTGGACGACCTTTGCCTCCTCGGCTTCATCCAACGTGACCTCTTTCTCTTTTGCCAGCAGGTACATGGTCTTGATCTGAGCAATTCTTGCCAGCACTGTCTCCTTGACATTATCCTCCAGAGTCACTCCGTTCAGGGAAGTATTCCAGATCTCCGTCCCGTAGACATTCTCATATTGATTCTGGGTCGTGGTCAGGTAGATCATGATCTCCGCCTTAGAGCAGGACTCGTCCCCGATCCGAAATACCTCATTTTTCCCAAATCCTGTGGTAAATACCACTTTTGTGCCGTCACTGCTGCCGCAGGCGGTCAGTCCCGTCACCATACTTATTCCCAGCACTCCCGCCACCAATACCGCGGTGATATGACATCTATTTTTAAAAAACATAACATTTCCTACTTTCTCAAAGTCTCTAAATTCTGATTATACCCTATTTTTTTCTTCTGTGCCACGATTTCTTGGAAGTTCAGAAAAATCTAAGAATTCTACAGACAAAAAATGCGTGCGGATATTCTCCACACGCATTTTTAATATTATTCAATTTTGATACCAGATTACTCGATTACATGGATCCAGCCCTTAGGAGCTTCGATCCTGCCCATCTGGATACCGGTCAGAGTCTCATACAGTTTCTTGGTGACAGGTCCCATCTCGGTCATGCCGCTGGGCAGGCAGATTTCTTTGCCGTGGTCAACGATCTTGCCTACAGGGGAGATCACTGCTGCGGTACCGCACAGACCAGCCTCTGCGAAGTCTTTTACTTCATCCAGGTATACTTCTCTCTCTTCTACTTCCAGTCCCAGGTATTCCTTGGCAACATATACCAGAGAACGACGGGTGATGGACGGAAGGATACTGTCGGACTTGGGAGTTACGACCTTGTTGTCCTTGGTAACGAACAGGAAGTTCGCACCGCCGGTCTCCTCTACCTTGGTACGGGTAGCAGCATCCAGATACATATTCTCATCGTAGCCTTCCTTGTGAGCGGATACGATTGCATGTAAGCTCATAGCATAGTTCAGGCCAGCCTTGATGTGACCGGTTCCGTGAGGTGCCGCACGGTCAAAGTCGGTGACACGGATGGTCAGAGGCTTAACGCCGCCCTTGAAATAAGGTCCTACAGGGGTGCACAGAATACGGAACTGATACTCATCCGCAGGCTTTACACCGATGACAGGGTTGCTGCCGAACATATAAGGACGGATGTACAGAGTTGCACCGCTGCCGTAAGGAGGTACGAAAGCATCGTTGGCCTTAACCGTCTCGGTAACAGCTTCCACGAAACGCTCCTTGGGGAAAATGGGCATCTCCAGTCTTGCTGCGGAAGACTCCAGACGTTCACCGTTTAAGTCAGGACGGAAGGTTACGATATGTCCGTCTTCTGTGGTGTAGGCCTTCAGGCCCTCGAATACGGTCTGTGCATACTGCAATACACCTGCACACTCATTTAATACGATGTTGGGATCCTGGGTCAGCTGACCGTCATCCCATTTGCCGTCCTTGTAATTGGACACATATCTGTAATCCGTAGGGATATAACCGAAACCGATGTTACCCCAGTCAATGTTCTTCTTTTCCATTTTGTATTCCTTCTTTCCTCGGTTTACCACTCTGCCTGTTGATTTCTCTTAACAGAATTTATTGATTTTCATTATTATACCATTTGTAATAAAAGTCAATATACACATTTATGCTTTCCAGTGCTTTTTTCAGCGAAAATGTGGCTCATTTCTCCTTTTAGCTGAAAACTCAAATTAAATTCACTACAATTATTTTTCTCCGGTAGCTTCCTGATATGCACTGTTCGCTACCACTGACCATCCGGTCTTATCCCCCGCAATGACCTGCAGATCTTCACTGCGGACCGCATAAAACTCCACGATCTGTGCTGCCTCTGTGGACAGATTCTCTTCCGGATTCCGGTACAGCACGAAAATCTCACATTTTCCGTTCTGCGAGGTACGATTGTAGACCAGCGTGTATGCATAGGTCTTTCCCGCCTGCTCCTGTTCTCCCAGCTGCAGATAGAAATTGCCTTTGGCATTGTAGCAGACTTCGAAGGAAAAGCCCTGTTGTTGCAGCACAGCATCATATACTGCCTGTGCGTAAGGCTCTAAGGGATCCTGTACATCTTCCGCGTTTTCCGTCTCCGACGCATAGTATTCCGCAAGCCACTGTTCTTCCATCGCCTGCTTTGCTACCGTTTCTGCATCCTCCGGGTGGGTATTTTCTTCCTTGTCCATCAATTCCGTCAGATAAGTAATGTAATCCTCACCGGCAAGCTCCGTCTCTCTCCGAAACAGCACGCCCTCTGGACGCCAGTAGGAATACCAGTGCCTGTCCGGGAACTCCATCTCTTCCACACTGATCAGATTCTCTGTGAGCCGCGTCTCCGAAGGGATGTCATTTTCAAACCAAATCCAGGCAATTCCGGCAAACGTGACGATCAGGCACAGCACTGCCCACAAAGCAATGCCGATATCCTCCAACCACTCCCATTTCCCGGGAGTTCCCCACTTGTCCCGTATTTTCCGGTGCAGCCTGATGGGTACTCTCAGATATACATAAAACAGGAGAAGCAGCAGACACAGCAGATCCCCCAGTAACAACACATAACTGCGAAAACTTACGGGACCACCCCATAGAATCATTCTGGCTGCCACATATATTCCTGCCAGAGTAAGCAGTAAAACCGTAACTGCCAAATATATCTTCTTTTTCATCGTTTTCCGCACTCAGGCTTTCTTGCGCTCGTACTTTAAGAACTGATAGGTAATGTCAAAATAGACCTGCTCGTCACTGTCTGCGGTAATCTCCCACTCAGGATCACTGTCCAGATCCGGGAAATAGGCATCCGCCTCGTAGGCATGGTCAATCTTCGTCACATGGGCCACGTCACAGTAAGGCAGCATCTGGCGGTAAATACTCTCTCCGCCGATGATATAGATATTCTCTTCGTCATATTTCTTCAGTTCTTCCAGCAATTCTTCAATAGAGTGTACCACGATCGCATCCTTGACCTGATAATTCGGATCTTTGGACAAAATAATGTTGATGCGGTTCTTTAAAGGCATGCCCTGCGGGAAAGTCTCCAAAGTCTTGCGTCCCAGAACCACTACCTTACCTGTCGTCTCTTCGCGGAAATGCTTGTGATCGTTGGGGATGCGGATCAGCAGTTCGTTCTTGCTGCCGATGGCCCAGTTGTTGTCTACTGCTACAATTAAATTCATGGTGTACCTCGTTTCTGTTTGTTTCTATGATAATAACCGGTTTCTCCGTTCTTCGCACTCACGAAACCGTACTGATATTCGTATTCCGGGCTACCGCCCTACTTACTCATGTCAGATTGCAATCGGAATATCCCTGATCTGCTCCCCGGTCTGGTAACCCTCCAGCTTCACATCATCCGGTGTGAACTGATAGAAGTCCCTGATCTCCGGGTTCAGCCAGAACTTCGGCGCCGGGAAGGGGTCTCTGCTGATGAGCTCCTTAATGGCATCCACGTGGCGGTCATAGATATGGGCATCCGCAATGACATGCACCAGCTCGCCCACGTTCATATCGCAGACCTGTGCCAGCATATGCACCAGCACCGCATACTGTACCACATTCCAGTTGTTGGCTGCCAGTACGTCCTGGGAACGCTGGTTTAAAATGGCATTCAGGGTCAGCCTGTCCTCTCCCTTTTTCTGCGTCACATTAAAGGTCATACCGTAAGCACAGGGATACAGATTCATCTCGTGCAGATCCTGATGCACATAGATATTGGTCATGATCCGGCGGCTGAAGGGATTGTTCTTCAGATCGTAGATCACGCGGTCCACCTGATCCATCATGCCTTCCTTATACTGATGCTTCACCTGCATCTGATAGCCGTATGCCTTACCGATCGAGCCGTTTTCATCTGCCCACTCATCCCAGACGTGGCTGTTTAAATCATGAATGTTGTTGGACTTGCGCTGCCAGATCCACAGCATCTCATCTGTGGCGGATTTTAATGCCGTCCGGCGCAAGGTCAGGATCGGGAACTCCTTCGACAGATCGTACCGGTTCACTACTCCGAATTTCTTAATAGTGTAGGCAGGGGTGCCGTCTGGCCAATGGGGACGCACTTTCTCGCCCTCCGTGCTGGTACCGTTGGTCAGAATGTCATTACACATATCGATAAAAATATGATCAGCTAAGCTCATGTTGTCTCCTTATTCTATCTTCTAATATATAACCGATTTCTCCGTGCTTCGCACTCTCGAAATCGCTCTGATATTCGTATTCCAGGCTACCGCCTTGCTTACTCATATCAGTTTGATTCTCTCATCAGCCAAAAGCCTTGACTGCAAGCAGTCACGCAGAAGCTGATGGAGAATCTTATTATGTTATATAACCGATTTCTCCGTGCTTCGCACTCTCGAAATCGTTCCCCCTTCGTATTCCGGACTATCGTCCTACATACTCAGGGTTGTTTGTGCCTATGGATGCACTTATATCTCCCACTTGTCACATAGGGAATTGATCTGGTCCGCGAACTTCGCCATATCCTTGTTGGTCATGACGCCCTCGCTCTTCGTAACCAGTGCCAGTAAGCGTCTCGCAGAGGCAAGCAGTCGTTCGAAGACTCCGGTAGCAGGCTTCGTCTTTTTCTGCACGGCAACAGGTGCTGCCTCATAGGTGAACTTATTGCCTGCCAGATCGAACTCCGTACCGCTGTAAGGAGCGTAGGCTCTCTGCCCGTACTCGATCTTCAGGCACTCAGCAAATCCGGTACATACGCTGTCCTCTCCATGTACCACGAACACCTTCTTCGGTTTTTCTTCAAAGGCCCGGATCCAGTCGATCAGGCCTTCCTTATCCGCATGACCGCTCAGTCCCGTCATTTTCCGGATCTCGGCGCGCACTGAAACCGTCTCACCGAACAGCTTCACCTCATCAGCACCCTCTACCAGTGCCCGGCCCAGTGTTCCCACCGACTGATAGCCGACGAACAGGATCGTACACTCCGGTCTCCACAGATTATGCTTCAGATGATGCCGGATACGTCCTGCGTCACACATACCGGATGCGGAGATAATGACCTTGGGTGTCTCGTCGAAGTTGATGGCTTTGGATTCCTCACTGGTGATGGACAGCTTTAATCCCGAAAAAGCAATGGGATTAATGCCTTCTTTTACGAATTCCATGGCCTCATCATCGAAGCATTCCCACCTGTTCTCCTGGAATACGCCGGTAGCCTCTACCGCCATGGGACTGTCCACATACACCGGGAAATCTTCATGACCCTTTACCAGGCGCCCTACCTTGATCTTCCGCAGGAAATACAGGATCTCCTGGGTACGGCCCACAGCAAAAGACGGGATCACCACGTTACCACCCCGGTCTAAGGTCTCCTGCAGCACCTTGGTCAGTTCTGCCACATAATCCAGCTTATCCTTCGGATGCAGTCTGTCACCGTAGGTAGACTCCATCACGACATAATCCGCTTCCTTCGTAGGTGTCGGATCCTTAAGTAACGGCTGGTGCTTGTTGCCGATATCGCCGGAAAATACGATTTTTTTCGTATTGCCGTCCTCCGTCAGCCAGACTTCGATGCTGGCAGAGCCCAGCAGATGTCCGATATCCGTAAAACGGATTTTTACTCCCTCGCATACTTCCACGATCGTATTGTAATGACAGGGAACGAACCGGCGGATCACACCATCTGCATCCTCCATGGTATACAGCGGCTCCACCACTGCATTATTCGCAGAACGTTTTGCCTTACGATTCTTCCATTCCGCTTCGGCACTCTGGATATGTGCACAGTCACGCAGCATAATGCTACACAGATCCGCTGTAGCATCCGTGGAATAGATCTGTCCTCTGAAGCCTCTGGCATACAGAAGCGGCAGAAGACCCGAATGATCCACATGAGCATGAGTCAGGAATACATAATCAATCATGGATTCCGCCACCGGCAGCGGCACATTTTCAAATACATTGACACCCTGCTCCATACCGTAGTCCACTAAAATATGTTTCCCGGCAACCTCCAGATAATGACAGCTTCCGGTTACTTCATGGTCTGCCCCCACAAACACAAGTTTCATAGCTCTACCTCCGTTTTTGTAATGTTATTTCAAAGCATTGGCTGTTTCATAGAACTGATAATAGATCCCTTTTTGTTCCATGAGCTGGTCGTGATTGCCTTCCTCCACAATGCCGTCATCCGTCAGCACCAGGATCCTGTCGGAATTGCGGATACTGGAAAGTCTGTGGGCGATAGTCAGAGTAGTACGCCCCTCCGACAATTCTCCCAGAGATTTTGCCACGGCGAACTCACTCTCATTGTCCAGTGCGGAAGTGGCCTCATCCAGAATGATGATGGGCGGATTTTTCAGAAATACTCTGGCAATACTGATCCGCTGTTTCTGTCCGCCGGACAGCTTTACACCCCGTTCTCCCACATAAGTATCATAACCGTCCTTCAGTCCCATGATGAATTCATGAGCCCCGGCACGCTTTGCCGCATTGATCACATCTTCTTTCGAAGCCCCGGGACGTCCATAAGCGATATTTTCATAGATCGTACCGGAGAAAAGATACACATCCTGCTGTACGATACCGATATTGCCCCGCAGACTCTTTAACGTAAAATGCTTAATGTCCTGACCGTCCAACAGGATCCTGCCTTCTGAGACATCATAAAATCTCGGGATCAGATTGCACAGCGTTGTCTTACCACCACCGGAAGGACCGACGATGGCCACCTTTTCTCCCGCGTGGATCTGCAGGTTCAGATCAGTGAATACCTTGTTATGGTCATCCGGATATTCAAAGCTTACTTTTTCAAAAGAGATTTCTCCCTTCGGGTCCTTCAGTTCTATGGCATCTGGCTCATCGAAGATCTCGATATCCGCATCCACGATCTGTAAAAAGCGCTCGATACCGGTCATGCCCCGCTGGAACTGTTCGGCAAATTCGATGATACGCCGGATTGTTGCGATCAGGGTGGATACATACAGCATATATGCCACCAGGTCACCAGCGGCAATCCGTCCGTTTACCATAAAAATACCGCCTGCCACCAATACCACCAGATACATCAATCCGTCAAACAGCTTCACTGTGGTATTGAATGCCGCCATGTAACGGTAGGTCAGCTTCTTAATATCCAGAAAAGTGCCGTTATCTTTCTCAAACTTGACATTTTCCACCTCTTCATTGGTAAATGCCTTGACCACCTTATGGCCCAGCAGACTGTCCTCGATCCGGGCGTTCAGCTCTCCGATCTGGTTACGCTGCTTGCGAAAGGCACTTCGCATCCGGAAATTCAGGATCATGCACACACCGCACATCAGCGGCACGCACAGAAAGATCATCAATGTCAGCGGCAGATTGATATTTGCCAGAATGATAAAAGAGATTACGGTCTTGATTCCGGCGATGAAAAATTCTTCTGGGCAATGATGGGCGAATTCCGTCACATCAAACAGATCATTGGTGATCCGCCCCATGATCTGACCGACGCCCCATGATCTGACCGACTTTGGTATTGTTATAATAAGTATTGGACAGCTTCTGCAAATGGTTGTATGCATCTCTGCGCATGTCCGTCTCGATCTTCGCGCCCATGACGTGTCCCATATCGGACATATAGTAACTGGCGATGCAATCCACGATACGAAGTCCGAAATACAGAACTCCCAGTGAAAGTATGGTCTTCACCGACAGGGACGCAAGATCCCGCAGCCCTTCATTGGTAATGTAGCGCATAATTAACGGCAACACCAGTTCACAGACCGTGGTCAGTGCTGCACAGAACAGATCCATCCACAAGGTAAAACGGTATTTTTTAAAATAAGATGCAAACCTGCGAAACAATTCGCGGGTGGAATATTGCTTGTTATCCATTGTTGTGTTCCTTTTATTTTGGTTGCAGAGCTATAGGTATTGTCCTTCTCCCACATAGAAGCGTACTTTTCCTTTTTGCTCATTTTTCTGGTCATAAAGTGTTTTGTCCGCAGCCGACAGGAAATCCCACACTCGGTTTGGTTCCTTCGGAATAGCACAGACACCACCCACGGAAATCGTAAGCCAGGGTTCCACAGAAGAGTCTTCATTGGGAATCTCACATTCCCGGATGCCCATACATAGCTGTCTTGCATGTTCCTCTGCATACTCCCTGTCACGTCCCGTCATGACCACCAGGAATTCATCTCCGCCGTAACGCGCCACATAGTCCTCCGGAAAACATTTTTTCAGAGTATCCGCTACCGCGCAGATTCCTTCATCTCCCCTTCCATGTCCATAGCGATCATTCAACTGTTTGAAATGGTCAATATCCAGGAACAGAATGCCCAGTTCCTTCTCATTCAGAAGACAGTCTTCAAACACATCCTCCAGATAACGATTCAGGCTTCTCTTATTATAGAGTCCTGTCAGCTCGTCATGGTCTGCCTGATACAACAGCCGGTTTCTCTTACGTTCCTGTTCCTTCTGCTCCTCTTCTGCCGCCTGTAATCGCTTTCTAAGCTCCATCATATACATGACCTGACTGTTTTCTGTCAGTTCCCAGCTGTCCTTTAGATGGAAAAAGGTATCCGCGCTCTGTTTGAATTCTTCCGGAGTCATCCTGGAACTGCAATAACGCATCCGCAGAGACAAAAGCTGCAATAGCAGACTCTTGTTCTGTTCAATGGCAGCCTTTGGTTCCAGACAGTTCAATACTTCCTCTATCTGTTCCGGTTTGCCTATCTTTTCCACATATTGCAGCAGATTCTGAATACTGTCGTATTCGGAAGAGACCTGTGTCATATCCTCTAATGCCATTACCGCTGTACGTACATGCTCTTCTGCCTTCTTCCGGTCTCCGTTTCGCTCCGCCAGATGAGCCAGAAATACATTGACACCCAGCCTTGTCTCACGTATGACCTCCTCGCTCTGCCCGGTCTCTTCCAGTTTACACAGTACCTTTTCCGCCTCGTCATCCATATGCAGATGCAGCAGGCAGCATCCGTACTCTGCCAGCATTTTCCGGAAATTGATCCTGCTGTATGTACTGTTGTCATCCGCCTGTTCAAATTCGCGGATACATTCCGCATGGCACTGCACAGCTCTTTCATAAGCTCCTATGAGATAATACGCATCCGACATATTGCTCAGTACAATGCTGTGCACCATCTTATCATCGTATTTTTCCGTATAATCCAATGCTTTATCGTACTGTTCCATGGCCAGCGACAGGTTGTTCTGCATATGTGCCACAATACCGATCATATTGTACACTCTGGCTACATGATGCTCCAGATCCGTTCCCAGAAGACACCTGACGCTCTCATCCAGATAATGCAGGCAGCCCTCCTGATTCCCTGTTGTCAGTTGATAAAAGGCAGCAAAATAGCAGATCCATCCGTGGATTCCCTTATCATCCTGTTCTGTCACAGAGGTAAGTGCCTGCTCCAGAGTCTCCCAGGTAAAAGGAATTCCGTCTGTCATCTGCTGATTCAGGCGTTCTGCTGTCTCTAACATTTGCTGTCTCGTTGCGCTCATATCTATATCCATACCGTCCTGTTATTCTATGTCAATTCCGCAAATCACGGTTCGCCGGTTCCTATGCCCAGCCCGGTGGGCATAATCTATTTTACTTATTATTGTATTATTTTATATCGCAGTACGCAAGTTTTTTTCCTGAATAAAATGTTTCCCAATCTCCCGCAAAAATGTTAAAATGGAGTTATATTTCGTAAGCTAGTACAAAAAGGCATGGTTATTTCTATGGAAAATATAACAGTTAATAAAGAGTTTCATGAACTGCATTTTGACAGCATCCAGGCTTTACGCGGTCTGGCTGCTCTTTTTGTGGTATTTCAGCATGTCCGTTTTCTGAACTTCGGAGCTTTCGGTGTGGACATCTTTTTTTGTATCAGCGGATTCATGATCATGTTTACCACGGAAAAAAGTACCAAATATTTCTTCCGCAAACGCCTGGTCCGGATTCTTCCGCTTTACTACCTGATGACACTGGGCACCTATCTGTCGCTGTTGTTGTTTCCTTCCATGTTCCAACAGACCAGACACGATTTTTCCTATCTGGTCAAAAGTCTGCTGTTTATTCCTTTTGATATCGGCAGCGGAGCGATCCAGCCTTTGGTACGGATCGGCTGGACCATTAACTGTGAAATGCTGTTCTATCTGCTGTTTTTCATTGCCTTTCACATCAGCATGAAATACCGCGGTCTGATCTGCAGCGCATTTCTGGTGATTCTGGTGGGAATGGTACAGATATTTGCTCCGGCGATCTCATCCTGGCAGTCTCCGATAGGTAATGTACTTTCTCCTTTCCTCATTTTTTACGGAGATCCTGTCATGTTGGAATTTCTCTTCGGAATTCTGGCTTACTATCTGCTGCGGTATTTGTATCGCAGGCATACCCTTCATCCGGTTTCGCGGACAGTAAGCCTCGTATCCGCGGTATGTATCCCGGTAATCTTTTGTCTGCTTGCTTACTTTACGCCCCGGATCAATGTGATTGGGTTCCTCAGGCTTCCCCAGTGGGGGCTCCCTGCTCTGCTATTGTTAATCCTTGCTTTTCTCGCAGGCCTGCGGCTTTCCATGCCCCGCTTTTTTGTGCAGTTGGGAAATATCAGCTATTCCCTGTATCTGGTACACTACTATCCGGTTATGTTTCTGGACCGTGTGGTATTTGACTTTTCCACCCTATCCGTATTATCTGTTGTCGGACTGATCGTAAGCGTTGTAATAAGCATTGTTCTGGCTTATCTGTGCTGGATCCTGATAGAGCGGAAATTCACCGGATGGCTGCGTAGAATACTGCTGCGTTAATTGTATATGCAATTTACAAAAAAGATGCACACTTTTTTTATTGACATTTCCGGAGCCCTATAGTATATTATAACTTGTCCGTAAGATATGCGCGAGTGGCTCAGCGGTGGAGCACCTCCTTGCCAAGGAGGGGGTCGCGGGTTCGATCCCCGTCTCGCGCTCTTTAAAACCCTTGATTTTTCAAGGGTTTTTCTATTTCATGTTGCATTTCATGTTGCATAGAGTTATTTCTTATTATATATTCCCTCCGTAAATGGCAAGTTAATTGCTCCTGACTATAAATCTGCTGTAGCCATACAATCTAATTACACTTGTATGACTAATGGATATGTAATTGGAACAATACAGGGTGCAGTGAATGGCTGGGCATCTATCCGATCATCAAAGAATGCAAATTATTTCTTGGCATTATGTACATCATCAGAAAAACCTATAGCGGTATGTATTCCATTTGCATCAGGAGACTCCGTTATATTTGGATCGAGTGGTACATATAATCTCGCATTTGCACCGGCTAAATAATAAAAGTACCTTTTATCACGCAAGCATTTAGAATTCCGGTTGCGGAATACTCCTGAAATATACTTCCATTGTACATCAAGCTTACATTACCAGTGCTAGCAACATCATTTATCACTAAGTACTGACTGGGTATCAATATATTATATTTGGTGTGTAAATCTGCTGGTAGCGTGGCTAATGGAGATCCGTATGGTATAGACCCACTTAAAATGCGGAATCCAAAATCTACAATATTGCCCGTTCTTTTGCAGTGTACAAAATCGGTGGTTACACCTGATGGGAACGTTATATCATAATCTACGGATTTTAACTTGCCATTTAAACGAGAACAGGCAGAGAGTTTTCCCAACACTCTCTGCCCTGATGAAACGAATAATATAATACTCGTTTAATTTATCATATTCCTCGCGGCACGTCAATAGATTAAGCTGCAGCCAGATACTTTCTTGTGGTCTGTCCGGCCAGTCCGTCCGCTGTGATCTTGCAGGACTTCTGATATTTAAGGATTGCTGCTACGGTCTTCCGACCACAAATACCGTCGATGTCAGCTTCTGTCAGCAGTCCAGCCTCCATCAGTTCCCATTGCACCCACTTGACCGCATCACCGCGGGATATGTATGTCTTAATATCCATTTTGCGAGCCTGCGCAGGACTGGTCACCGTCGTTGTAGGCTCTGTGTAAGGATTCGTTCCCTTCCATGTGCCGGGAACCTTGGTCTCATAGGTATATGTCACGTCCTTAAAAGTAAGACCGTACACCCACTTGGTAGAGGATACCTTGCTCATAACTGTACCATAGTTAATGCCCTTTGCTTCGATACACATGGGGACACCATTTACCTTGCCGATATAGACACCTACGTGTCCGGATTTCCACAGGACGGTTCCAACCGCAAAATCATTGATCTTTGCAATCGGCATCCGGGTGTACGCGGTCTGATACAGCTGATAGGAGCCGATGTTAAGCTGTCGGTAACCGGCGATCAGACCGGAGCAGTCCACATTGACCTTGCCGACCTGCCCCTTTCGCCGTGCCTTTACCATGTAGGAGATAGTCACGACCTTGGGATACATAGCATGCATGGTGCTCATTTTCTTTTCGTTGAGATTCCCCTCATGGATCTTGGCCCCGTAAAAATACGGGGTTCCAAGGTGCACTCTTGCATATTCTGCCAGTCCATTTCCTGTTTTCATTCTCCAGTTACCTCCTGTGTTTCCTCGGGCAACTTTGCCTTATCTTCTACTTTGCGATTGATATATTTCATAAGCGGCATTAAAAACGGAGGGATCTTTACCCCACTATCCTTCAGGTTTTCCAGAATGCTAATCAGCTCATTAACCACCAACCATACCGCTACCACCGTTGCAACTACAAATGGTACTGCAATTTCAATGCCGGCACATTCCACGCTGTACTGAATTAACACATCCGCAAATGCTCCGACAATTACCAACATCCACATGCCAATCTTTTTATAGATGCCGCGGATGCTCTTATAGCTGCTGATGCCTCCGTCCTCCCTAAATTTGGCAGCCATCAGTCCGGTGATGTAATCAATGATATTACATCCCACCAGCAGTAATACCGGGATTGCCAAGATCCCCAGCCAACTCATTAACACAGATAATGCTGCAATCACAGTTGCTTTTACTTTGTCCATAATATAGACCTCGCTTTCTCATTATAATTATAAAAGCCGGTCACCTCCCGGAAGGGAAGTAATCGGCTCACGGCTCAATAGTTACTATGTAATTGTGGTAGGACCGTCTCTCACTCTCATAGGCGGCCTCCTACTCTGCAGTTGTGGTCAGATCTGCAAGCTGGGTCTCCAGGGTGTTGATCTGATCCCGGAGAGCCTGTCTCTCTGCATGGACAGCCTCCATGTCGTACCCAGTCTGCTCACCCAAAAGAGCATACTCGTAGGTTTTAATCACCTTATAGTCGCTCGCAGCGATCCGGGCCTTAAGGTCTGCAATCTGTGCCGTCAGCTGGCTGATCTGCCGCTGTCTGGCCAGTTCCGCTTTCTCCTCTTCTGTCAACTCCGGTTGCACCGGTGCAACTTCCGGCTCGGTGTAGACGGATCCGTCATCTGATAACTCATGCCAGTTATCTCCCTTCCGATAGAGTGTAGTGTATGCCTCATATTCTCCTTGATCCAACGGGTATTTACAATCCGGATCCAAATAGAGTTTAAATCCACTGGTGTTTATCTCCGGGGCTTCCGCGTCACCCATTGCGGCGATCCGGACTACGTGAGGACTCTCTACCGATACTATGACCTGCTGTGCGGGCTCCTCAATTTTATCTTTGTATAAAATATAACCCATGTGGGCTCCTTTCTGGCGCTGTTCTGGCCGCGCCCGCCATCTGATTTACTTCGTTAAATGGCAATTTTACACTGGAAGATATATGCATAAGAATACTGGCACAAAAGTAGGTGTTCCATCCTTGGAATATACCTCGATATTACCATTTTTTTCGTGTAAAAAAGGATTACGTATAAGATAATTACAATATTCATTATTGTTTGTCCAAGATATTTGCCAAAACGAGAAAAAGAATCTATAACCTTCTTTCTCCGGGACTGTATATTGAGCATAATATTCTTCTGGAAATTGAGGATTTTGTCTCCAAATAGAATTTCCGGCAGTCCCACACAAATGAGAATATAATAAATAAAAGTTACCTAACTTGCCATTTAACTCAGTATATGCATCTGCTACCGCCTTGGCATCTGGCACATATCCGGTAGCCTTGGTAGCTAACAGATCCTCCTTTGTGGTGATCATCTGTGCAAATGCCGGTGCGGTCAAGTCCGCAAAAAACTTTTTAATCTTGCCAAAGACCGTCTTTACGCTCTCGCCCGTATTAATGTTCTCGCGGTTCTCCGCCTCAGTAAACGCGATCTCGGAATCTCCGATGTCACCGCTGAACCCTTTGGCCAGATAGATCCAGTTTACCTTATCATCCCTGGGAGCTCCGTCCGGAGCATCTTTAATAGCCAGATATGTACTGCCGTTATGTTCAACCGCGTCCAGTCGCTCATATGTGGTATTGGAGTCGTAATCTCCTTTGTAAGATATTCCGATTTTCCCGAGAGCATTGTAACCTTCCGGTGCTGCCATGTCATTGTCCTCCTTATGCTACCTTCCAATATAAAACATTATCAACTACTACAAAATCCACTCCTGCGCCATCCTTCATATAAAGGTTCATCGTGGTTTCATCCAGATAGAACTTAGGTTCAGTGATTTTTGCATACGATTCTGCTCGATCCGCATCTATCTTGGCCTGTGCTGCAGATGATGCCGCCGCAGATGCCTGCTGTGTTGCCGTTTCTGCTTGTACGGTAATATCCGCCAGGTAATCCGGCTGCAGCTTATCCGCCGTAATACTCCCTTTCTTTATATCAGCTTTTACCTTGCCATCTTCCCCGATGGTCCAATAAATAGTATCCGAGTCTAAAAATTCAAACTGCGTGATGAGTGCAGACATATCTATGTACTGTTCTCTTCCATCTTTTAAGTAGATAATAAGCTGCTCGGTAACCGGATCATAGCCGAAGTTGATGGCAATCTGTGCCATCAGGGTATGTAATACCTTGGTTGCTCCAGAATAATAAGTAACCGTAATATCGCCATTATCCTGATTAATGGTAATTCCCGTGATCATCCCATTAGCCTCTGTAGTTGACAGCTTAGTCAGATCCAGTGTAATCACACGCTCGTCAATAATGCGAGTCGCATTACTTAGCTTGTCCATGTTGGTCTTATTTAATGCTGTTTTGATAGATGGTTTATTCTCCCAGTAATCCTCTTCCCAGTCATACGCTCTCTGCATCCTGCTTCACCTCCTGTTTTGCAACCTCGGCAGCATCCCTGGCCGCAATCTCTGCCATCAATGCATCCCTGGCTTTCTGTTCCTGTCGTGCCAAATTCTCCTGCAATGCCATGCGCTTAACTTCCTCCGGCAACGGAGATGCTTCTACAAAATTTGCGATTGCCTGACTAAATTCCTTGATTTCTAAATTGCTCATATCTCTTAATCCTCCGGTCCCAAATAAGTTATAACAGTCCCACTAATGGTTTTTGTTCTCCACGCAACTACTGTACCTTTATAATTCATGTACCCGCTGACACCCATTGCTCTTACGCTGACCAGATCAACGCTTGATAGCTTATTTACGATAGTCGCAGCGCTGATTCTGTCCGCTTTAATTACACCGGAGGATGTCCAGTTGGCTACTTCCATGTAATTAGCCTTTACGGTTCCGGCGCTGATATAGTTGGCTTCTACCGTTCCCAAACGAGCGCTTACACCATTCAGATCAGAGACTGTCACATGATCTGCTTCCAAGTTCCCCACGCGGCCACTGACGGCATTCAGAGAGTCAATGGTTGCCTTGGTGGCAATCAGGTTGTTCAGTTCCAGTTTTGTCACATTCAGGGTATCGATAGTCGCATACTTGACTACCATCTCATCTGCATTTACGATACCGACCAGATCTATCCTCTCTGCCTTGATTTTGATGCTTTCCGCTGTTTGATTGATTTCTGATACAATATTGTCTTTAGATACCTTGGTAAGAATCTGCTGTGCATTGATGCTGATCTGGGCAGACAGATTATTATTCATGTCTGTCATTTCCAGCTTTGTCTCTTCCACCGTTCTGGTCAGTAAATTTGTCTTCCCCTTCAGCTGGATAATGGATTTTGCCAATCCATTGACCTGTCCGGTTCGGTATTCCTCGCCCTCCGCAGTATAACTGTCCTTTAGAGCCTGTATACCTTTCAACGTACGCTGCAGTATGTATGTATAGATAGTCTCCCGGGTCGTGTGCAGTAATATACCATCCCCCACCTCCAGGCAAGGATTGCCACGGGCTTCCACCTGCGCCGGCCGGTACCACACTACTCCGATTACACTGAGTACGTTGTCGGCAATGGTCTGTAGGTCTGCAGCTGATTTTCCATACACCAAAAAGTTATCCTCAATGATATAACAGTTATTCCCGGCACCGGAGATAGCACCGATGTCGTTCTCTTCCTGCCGGATCTGCAACTTATCAATATGCTGGCAGATAAAGTCCTCATACTGACAGGATAGATACATGCTCTTGGATACTTCTGATGTCCCCACCGGATCCGCAGGGTAAAGGTCATCTGCCGGATACAGATCATCTGCGGGGTACAGACCCTCGATCATCTGTTCCAGCACCACATACTGCAGTTTTCCATTTCTACCGATGTGCCCAAAACATCCGTTAATCTCGCAGATGGATTCTATTACGGTCTTTCCGGACAGTTCCTGCGGATCTATAGTCTTCTCTACGTTCATACCATCATTGATCAGAGTAATTTCTTCCTGTTCAACGCCAAAGTAAGCACAGAAGCTATCGCGGAACTGGCGAAGTGTCATGGGAAAAGCAAGGCTGTTGTACCATTTAGAGGTCTCAGCATTAAGAATGTCATAAAGAGCATCATATGCGGTTATCTGCCGGTACCGGCGATCCGCAGTAGGCTTGTCCGAATATACCTTGTACTTCCCAATCTGATAATCTTTCAGAGCACCATCCAACCGTACTGACACATTCATGGTATTTCCTTTGAACGATTCCACAGTGTCTAACACAGTGATTTCAAAGGAAGAGGCCACGCAGCATCCAAACCGTAGTTCCTGTTCATCGCAGATTGACTCTGTCACGGTCATCGTCTCTAGTTGGAACTCCGCATTGTCCAGAGTAGTACCGGATCCCTGATATGTAATTATTAACTGTTTATCGACAGAGTCATCGTAGAACATCTGCCGTATACTCTTGTTCATGCTTAATACTCCACCAACGTAACCTTAAAATCGTTGTAGTCTATGTCACGCTCCTGCTCGGACAACGTATGGATGCTGTAAGTCGTGTCTGACATATAAAAGATCCCGGCAGAATACTCCAGTGTCTCATCATTCCAATAGGTACACCTGACTCTTCTCTGATTCTTCTCCGTCTGAGGAAGCTCCGCAAGCCCAATGATATTGTTCCACGCTCTTCTCTCTTCCAGATTCATCTCTCTAATATTCAGAGTCAGTTTCGTTTTAAAATTTGGTGATGTCTCCCGGTGCAGCAGAATATTGGCATCTCTGTAGGCATCTATCTCCACACGCTGATTCGGAGTACTTTCCCAACCATCCGCCAATAAGAAGGAGTTGGGGAGAACAACGTCCCCAAACTTAATTAACCATCCTCCAAATTTCTGCATTGTTCTCCCTCCTTCCTAAATAAATGCACTCTGTCCATGTGTATTCTGGTATATCCGGTCCTGACGTACGGTCTCGCGGAAGATCTCCCGGCCGTCCAATTTGGCAACAAACGTATAATTGCCGCCACCGTTTTCCCTTTGTGCCTGCTTAAAGGCTTCAACCATTGTAGCCAGAGGTGTCTCGATATTAGTTTGACCTCTGGGCTGATCTCCGAGCCATGCCAAGAATGGCTGACCGCCTTGTATTACCGCACCATTTGCAAGTCGAGGGAGTGACACATGTGCATTCCAATTCGGAATATTGGGACCATCCCATTTTTTCCCGCCAAATACCGGAACCCAATCAGGTATATCTATACTAATGGAATTGATAGCATCAATAATGGCATTTATCGCCTTAATAAAGCCGTTTGCAAATGATTCTGCAATAATATTCCCCATATTTGTAGCATCCTTTGCATATCCTACGATTGCGTCAAACGCACCTTTCCAGTCTCCTACAAATACGTTTTTTACAAAGGTTCCCAGTTTACCTAGCATATCCTGCAGTGTGGCAAGTGCTTCCACGCCATTGCCTGCCCACACAACCACACCGGCTATAGCTGCTATTACTGCCATCACTGCACCTACGACCACGGTTGCCGCTCCACCAAGAGTAAGGAATACCCCTGCTAATATTGCACCGGCAGAAATCAGCAGTAATGTCATATTTTTGGCATTTACACCGTTTTCCGTAATATCTTTCAGTGCAAGGATCAGCCCTGCCGCTCCGCCGACAATCAACCCGATTCCTGCGGCTACCGGCCCGAACAGGATCAATAACCCGGTTACAGCCAGTGCCAGTCCTGCGACATATCCAACAATACCATCCCAGTCCACACCGTTTTTCCACATTTTGATGTAGTTATATACCATCAGTGCAGCTCCGGCGATTAGCATTACCAGTCCTAGAGCCTTAACAAGATACGGTCCAAGTCCTTCAAGATCTTTTAAAAGTCCAGCTATTTTCCACGCCAGTAATGCAATTCCTATAGCAATTACTAACGGTTTTATAAGTTCCAATAATTTCTTTGCTTTCTCCAGCATTTCCACCATTTTGGGATCAACTTTGGCTTCTTCGAAAGCATCCTTGCCAGTCAGTTCTCCACCACCTGCAGTGACTCCACCCTGATCGTTCAGCACATTCAGTTCATCAAATGCTGCAAGTGCCTTCTTTGCAGACTTGCTGGCAGTATCCAATGACTTTGCATAATCTATGGTCTGTTTTCTCGCACGAGTGTAAGTGCTTTTCCCCTGCAGGATTGCCATAAATTGAGCCACGGCATCTGCCGCCTTGATCAACCAATTAATAAGCTTTACCAGATACGGGATAGCCATATTGACAATGGGCTCGAACGCTGCTGCCAGGCTGTTTTTAAACTGTGCACAGCTGCTCTTTAGAGCAGACATCTGTGCATTGTAATCCTTGGAATACCTGGCAAGATTCTGAAAGCCCTCTTTCATCGCCGAGACCATTGTGTTAAATCCCTTAGTGATCCAGTTAAACACCAATAAGCTTAAGGCGATTCCCTTTAGCCGCTGCAGTAGCGTCCCAATCAGTCCATTTGTTTTTTTTACTCCGTTACTGGCTGTTGAAAATGCCTTCTGAGCACTTTTTCCAGCTTTTTCAAATCCTTCCGCCGTATATCCCTGCTTCTGCATCAGTTCGGCCTGTCTCGTATTCAGGGCGCTCAGATTTCTCTCTGCATAGGCTAAATCCTGAGATAGATTCTGATATTGTTCAGTGTCCATTCCGGAAGTAAATGCCCTTCCATCTTCCACAAGCTTCTGCATTTTTTCTTTTAGTTCATCTATTTTTAGCCCAGCATCCGCTTCCTTCTGAATCAGGCTCTCCCAAGGGGATCCCATATTAAGCCCAGCCGCCACGAAATTATCTTCTTCAGCTACAAGCTTTTCCAGTGCTTCTTGTGCTGTCTTTAATTCCGCTTCCAGTTTTTGATACTCTTCTGATGGGATTTTCTGTTCTCCTACCTCCCGCGCTTTTTTTCTCAGATTTTCTACCTTATCAGTAGCCTTATCTATCTGCAGTTGCAGCCGCTGCATCTGAGATGTATCAATTCTGGTACTTATTCGGACTTCATGATCTGCCACAGTCTCACCTCCTAAAATAAGAAGAGCCAATTACACCCTAATGGTATAACTGGCTCATAGGCTCTACTTTTTCTTTTTATTTATATTTGCATATTTCATGAAATCGTTAATTCTTGCCTGCTCCTCAGGAGTAATACTTTCATCCTTGGGTGGCTTGATTTCATATATTTTCTTGGCATTTCTATAAACCTTTTTCTCTTCCGGTGACATTTTGCTGGTGATCTCTTTCTGCCGGATGTCAATAACACGGGTAAATGCACATTCTTCCAAATTGGTCAGCAGACCCATAAACTGAAACCAGTGCATTCTGGTTCTGTTGAGATCAATATGATATTGCGCCCAAAAAGCCGCATAGATTCTCCACTGATCAATATCCCAATCCATGACAACGTCATTCCTCTTCTTTTCGGGATAATTGTCGTGAAGAAAATCTGTCATATACCAGTTTATGGCTTTTCCAATGCCCGCATTATCCGGTCGGGAATCTGTTGGGAAGAGCAGCCATGCCGCTACGTAAAACTTTTCCAAGTCAGATAAAGAATCATCCGTAAGGCACTGGGATATCATAATACCGGTTTGAAAATCCGTATCTATCGGATATCCATTCCAGTCTTTCGGTAATGGGTCAAGCAGTATATTATACATACACTCACCTCATCGTCTGTATCCCTTTCCACCATGCCTTTTTCCATTGTACGGGATCTGAGAATTGTTTCCCTTCCTGCTGCGATTGTATTTTTCATACAATTCCTTGGTTCGTCCGTTTGCATATTTCTCAGCAATGGGACCGATCTGGTCGAAGAAATCGGCAATCATAAAAGGATTAGGCGTAATGTCTCCAAATACCTTCTTACAGGTTTCAGCACCGAACACTTCATCAATGTCATGCATAATGCCGTGTGTCTTGTCGATCATGATCTGCAACTGTTCTCTTTCGGTTTTTTCCTTAAACTCACCACCGGATACATAGTGCTGGATCTTTTCCAGATGCTCTACAAGATCCGTAAATCCTGCATAGAACTCCTGGCTGCCAAAATTACAGATAATGGTATCTCCTTGATCGTTTACCTGCACTTCTGTTCCTGCTGCAATATTTTTCAGTTTCTCCATGTGCTTCCTCCTATTTATTCGCCGACCGTGAAGGTCTTGGTTGCCACTGCAAAGGTACCGTGAATGTCATCCCCGCACTGCTTGACGTTGATCACATTATGTACATAATCGCCACCGTCTCCACCACTGGATGTTACAGATACGGTACAGGGTACCTTGATTGCCTTATAGGTACCGGGTGTTTTCTCCACCTCATCCTTCAGCCGAAACCGCACGAAAGAGGTCTTGGCCTTGGCTCCCACGGGCAAGGTATCCACCAGACGATCGATAAATACCTGTACCTCATCCTCCACACAGTCCTCCTTGTCCACGTCAAAGGATCTCTGATAGGATTTCACCTTATTGGATGCACTCGCCTGATGAATGTAGTGCTTGGTCTCCTCTTCAGGATTCATCTCCTCGGTCAGAGACTCCACACCATCTCCAAGCAGTTCATACTTAGCAGGTTCCACATCCATACTTGTGTCAATGTAATGTCTTAAATCTTCTCTCACGATTATTCTCCCTTCTTAAAATACTCAATGAAAATTGTCATCTGATACAAAGCTTTGTCCTGTTCATTCTTACCCATGTAAAACGGACTGGAAACTCCAATCTTCTGAACGGTCACGCCATCCAGCGCAGGGAAAACCTTCTCCCGGTTCTTCCTGTCGATCCAGTCTGTCAGCGCTTCCAGCCATACTCCATTTTCCACACAATCAGTATTGGTCTGCGTATCCATCCTTGCCCGAATCTGATAATATTCCTTATGGATTTCCGCACCGCTGATGAATCGCTTCACATTGACCGTAGGCTCCTTGACCAGCACATAATCCACCGTGCCACGCATCAGATCAGTATCAATATGCTTCATTTCCTTCGGGTCAAACTTTTTTAACCACTCAATAATTCTTCCACTTACAGTCACTTCATAGCCTCCTTGGCTGCCTTAATCATGTTTTCTGCACCGCCTGCCTGCTCATATCGTTCCGCCCATTGATGCCCTCGGAGACCACCTGCTTGTTCTCCACCGTTTGACCAATTCCAGTCTTTCTCTCCGTAGTAAAGCCGTCTCGCTTTATCATCGCAGTCATAAACTATTTCACCAGATCCAACAACGGTATGAGTAAGCCCGCTGTCAATCAATGCTCCCGTGTCCATCGGGACATAAGGCTGCACACCACGTAAAAATTCCTCATCCACGGCTTTCTGCACCCTGCCTCCCGGCTCCAGTCCCAGTTCCTTGATAAGGCTCGCTGCACTAAAGTTACATACATAATCCATTCTTCCTTTACTCATTGCCTACCACCTTAATTGTCTTAAGCCGAGGGCGGTTACGATTATCCGATACCGCTGTGACAGTAACTACATACTGGTTATCCTCCGCCAGATCTGACAGACTATAGCCATCCGCAATCTCCCGGTCGCTTTCGCCCAGCACCAGCTTATTCTGTCCACTCTTGGCATCCAGTGTCCAATACTTGGCGGCCTCCTCCGCAGGGAGTTTTCGATATTCCTGTGGCTCCAGGTACGGCTTATTGCCATAACCCCTCTGGAAATCTACCGTGATGCTCTCAACCTTCGTTTCCGTCTGCACGCCATTGACCGTTGTAAGCGCCGTTTTGTTATGGCTCCACTGGACTCCCCGGACAATGGATCTGATCCACGTCTCCTTATCTGTCTCGGGATCCCTATGGTAGTTGTAAACTGTCATAATATCCGTAAATAGTACACTCATAATGCACCTGCCAATCCCGTACCGGACAGGCCGGAACGTATCACAGAGGTAAGCTGCTCTTCCTTCTCCTGCGCTGTTGTGACCTTATAGGATTCCGAATACCCGTCATTACTGACGGATGCTATACCGGTACCCATTCCGGAGGCATCCTGCGCTGCGATAGTATTGAGCAGCTGGCAGAAGGTATCCTGAATCTGCATATGGACCTGCTGCTGGAAGTCTGTTGCTGTGTCCTCGTTATAAGCATCCTCAAACCGCTTTGCCCTCATATGGGTGATGGAATTAAACTTAATCTCTGCCCTTTTTGAAATCTTATCAAATTCTTCCTGGTCAGAAATATTAGAATAAAGGGAGCTGTAATACTCCCACGTTATGTAAGACATACTGCTCCCTCCTTTTCTACTCTTCTACGGGATCCTGATCTTCTGCCTTGGTCTTTTTGGGGACCTTCTTGGATTTCAGATCTTCAATCTCCTGTGTCAGTGCTGCATTCTCGGCTTTCAGATCTGCGATCTCCTGTTTCAGTGCTGCATCTTTGGGAATTGCTCCCATACCTACTGTCCTCATATACTACCTCCTACGCCTGGTGGCTTAAGTAGATACCAGCCACCTTATTCTTGTAGACATCCACAATACCATACTTACGATACTTGATGATATCAGCATCAGCATCCGGGTTTGCAGATGCAGGAATCACATTAGATACCACATGCTTGTCATGTTTGATGATTGCGGGCTTGTGAATGATCATAAAGTTAATGGATTTTGCAGCTTCCTGCACCATCTCATAGTAAGAGGACATAGCCCCAGCGGATGCACTGGAACCAGCAACGGGAGAATAAACTCCACCGCTCTCCGTGTAATATGTCTTACTGGTTACCGGTGTAATGTCCTTAGTCTTTTCATACTTTGCAGTACCCTTTCGATAATGTCCTGCTTCCTCTCCTGCAGACTTACCGTCCAGCAGATCAATAGATGTATAAAATCTGCCCTGAGGTACGGGTTTCTTGATAGTGAATCCCGCCAAAATCTCCTTGGACTTATAAGTATCCATCATTACCAATGCATTGAGCAGATTGGCTGTTGCATACAGGATTCTGCCCTCTTCCGGTACCTCGTCATTATCCATCGTATTCTTAGCCTCCAGCAATTCTGCAAGGAACTCCTCTGCTGTGACAATTTTCTTTGCCTCACCTTTAGAAATACCTTCAATTCCGGCCAGAGTAGCAAATGTAAATGCATCCGCTTCCGGTGCTACTTTGGTACGCATAAGTTCCGCACCTGCCATGCCAAATGCCAGTTTATAGGTTTCCTGATTATCCATAGCATCTACAGACAACTTGGCACCACGATCATAGTTATATTCAGTGGATACCCACTTGAAATCTACAGTGCCTTCCGTGTAACCACTATTACGGTCATACTCTCCCAGACCGGTTACTGCAATCTGGGGATATACGATTTCCTTTGCATTTGCTCCGGCCCTTGCCATTGCGGGATCTCCCGTCAGATCTCTGGTAACGGATTCTCTCTGATACACCTCATCAAGCAGAGGTGCGAAATTTTTTGCTAAAATAATTGTGTTAGACATTTAATTCTCCCTTCTTATTTTGTCTCCGATGCAGGGGGCAATCCCATAGCGGCTCTCATTGCAGCATCATCTGCATTCGATCCACCTCCGGTTCTCACCTGTCCGATCAGATTTCCTGTTCCTACCGGATTAGGCTCCGGTGCGCCGAAGAGCATTTTACTATCTTCTGCTTCTGTTAAGGCTTTCAGTGCTGCTGCGATATCCTCTTTCTGGTTTTTAGATGCTTTCAGTGTTTCCACATCCAACAGCGCCATAATAGCCTTGGCATTCTTGCCATTGGCCGCAGCAATGTTTTCTTTCACAAGATCATTAAAATCGCGATCTGCAATCTTAGCATCATAATCCTTCTGGATATTAGCTTTTTCTGTTTCCAGATCATTGATTCTCTGATTCAGGCCAGACACATCTACATCCTTAAATCCGTCTAACTTATCCTGTAAGTCTTTCATGGCGGTATCATTAGCCTTGATAGTCTCATTGGCTGCGTCCAGCTTCTTGGCCTGATTGTCATAGTCAGTCATGGTCTTGTAATTCTCCAGTACGGTCTTTTCAAATTCCTTTTTCTTGTCCTCCGGCACTTCCAGACCATACTCTTTCATGATTTCAAAAATGTTCTTCATATTATCCTCCTAAAATATTTTTTGAATCGCACTTTCTGCGATATGGGAAATTGCGGAAGCAGGGATCGAACCTGCGACCTCCGGGGCATGAACCCGGTGAGCTGCCTCTGCTCTATTCCGCCACTGTAGAGCAATAAAAAAAGAGCCGCAGATCAATTACTTGGAATTGATCACATCGGCTCTAGGCTCTACGTTGATTACTATTTCATTTTTGCATTTCTTGCAGTACGCCGGAAAATTTGAAATCTTCGTGCTCGGCAATACCTTAAGGAAATGCGGGTTGCCACATTTCGGGCACTTACACCATTTAGAACTCATATATTACCAACTTTCTGTAGGTTGGCGTGTCTCACAGTGTTATTATAAAACAAACTTATGTTTGTTTCAATAAAAATCTGTAATCTTTTTTACTCCAGCTTATCCTTCTTCCATGATAGCTTGTATTAGCGGCATATATTTTTTTTCCAACCTGATATTTATACGGGTTCTTTCTCCATCAAAAGTGTGAGTTGTCGAAGGGGAAATCTTCTTCTCCTCCTCTTCACGTTCTTTTTCCCATTGATTGGTAATCTCATCTATCCTAGCCTTTTGGCTTTCTGACAATACTCTTTTGCTCATACACTATGTATCCTCTATTTGCTAAGCTCTGCATGATTCGGTGTTGAAGTTCTCCGGTATTCCCTTCGTCCATCATATCTTCAATGGCCCATCTCCATGCCTGATTATAAGTTACCATATCTATCGGTTTAATAATTTCAACTCTATAGTCATATTTTTCATTTACCAGCCTGTATGATGCTGACTGGAAATACCTCATAAGATTAAAATCATCTTCACCAAACGACATTATTCCATTTGTTTTCGGATGGTTATGCAGTACTATGCACTCTGACAGATCCAAGTTTCCTACGCTGACTGCATCTTCTACACCCTCATTGTAATACAGCCTGCCCTCTTTATCAATGACAATCAGTTTCTCTATTTCACTGTCCCTTATCTGGTTGCCATAGTACTCTATTGCATCTTCCGCCTTAGAAATATCGATCTGTCCGATATATACCGGTTCACTGCCATCCCCTACAGCGTCAGATGCACCTAATGTCTTTGCCTTTAGGTCATTCTCAAAAGAGGTATCATGGTATTTTTTCCACGCCTGTGTCTTTTTCAAATCCGATGTGCCACATTCATACCGCAACCGTGCAGGCTTCTCATTCACTCCAGCAGACTGACAGAACTCCTTGTACTCTCTACGCTTCCTGCTGATTTTCACATTGATCTCTTGTGTATCCATTCCAAGGGCTTTGAGTGCTTCCTTTTCCCGTTTCAGTGCCCGGATATTTCTTTCCAGCGCCCGCATTTTCTGCGTAACAGCATAATAGTCATATTCCTTGCCATTGATAATAACAGGGGACGGCTCCGGACTCTCCTTCGGATAGCTGGACACTCCCTCGAACCACGGATGATGATTATGTCTGCAGTTATACCCATACAGGCCAAGCGGATCATTTTCATGCGCACCATCCACGCTGTAGCCTGTGGCTCTCCATAGATCTGTTATATAGTCCTGGCCAATGCGTTTTGCTTCCGTCCGGTAGTCCTGCCCTTCTTTCACAAAATACACATGGCCCTGCCACTGCTCATGATTGGCATGACCAATTCCCGTGTTACGGGCTCCCCAGTGCTTGGAGACGTATACCAGATTCTCGCCGGATACCATAATATTATTATCCAACACCTTACCGGCCATCTGGTGGCATCCGGTTCTAACCGCCATTCTCGTGGCAGTATCCAGCTGCATAGAGTACCCCGAAGCAAAATCAATGGACCGCAGACCGCTCTGTGCAAGATTATGTACGGTATCCTGTATCACCTTGTCCCGACTGAATGTGCCGGAGCATACTTTTATAATAGCCTTATCCAGTTCCCGCTGATACGTATTCTCCACCGCCTCATATCCGTTCATGGTCTTAAAGCCGGTAGTCTGCGTCATATTTTTAAGGGCTCCGGCCGTCTGCTCCGAAAACATTTCCACAAGTCTCGGCAAAAAAGAGTTATCCGTCAACTCCTTCGCATTCTGTTTCCACACGGACAGATCATCAATCCATGCCATATTCCCGGCACCAGCTACGATCTCATCATTTGCCTTGTATGCCTCCTTGGTAATGTTATTGATAATATCACGGATCTCCCGCTTATATTCCAGGGTGTTTTTAGCCACCGCTTTCCGGTACTCCGGGTCTGACGTCAGTAGCTTCATCGCTTCTTTGCGGATTCTCGCCGGACTATACCCCAGTTCACTCATGGAGTGCGCCTGCAGCTCCGCAGTCCTGGTATATGTCATGGTCTTCTGTATCCTGCGGGCAATATCCACGATGACCTCATGCTCCAGATATTGGAACAGCGGTACAAGGGCTTCTTCTATGATCTCCAACTGCTCCTCTGACAACATTAGTCTTCATCCTCTCCATCCAAATTATCATCAATCTGCAGCTTTTCATCTACCAATTTCTGTGCCTCCTCTTCCGTGAGACTGTATGCGTCCATCAGATACCAAACCGTGAGCTTCGGAATGTCGAAAGAGAGCGCATCATTACGTTTGCGTTCCAGTTCTGCCTCCCGATCAGTGATATAACTATCATCAAAGTCCACCAGGACTTCCTGCTCCAAGTTGAATGACTTGCCGTGGAAGGTATTTGCGAACCACATCACCGCCCGGCAGATATCCTGTATGTATCGGACGGCTTCCTGCCGCTGTCGGTTAAGTTCCTGCATCTGATCCTGACGCTCTCCCACATACTCGGTTGCTGTGGTAATCTGCCCGTTTTCGAAACTATATTTCTTTGTGCCATAGCCGAAGGACATAGATAACAGGGACAATGCCAGTTCAAACGCCTTGGTGATCTGCTCCACACGGATCTCTGGATTATACTCCTGGATCATGCCTTTTTCTTCCGGTAGTTTCTCGCCAGTAAATACGAACAACTTCTTTTGCTCCGTGGTCAGCTTCGGCTTACCATTCTCATCGAACTCACATAGCAATTCACTAATTAGAATGATCTTTTCTGACTTATCCAAATCAGAAAAAAGAACGTTATAACACAGATCCACAACTTTCAGCGCCGGGATTGCATCCCACAACTTCGGCAACCCATAGCCTTCCATATCATCCAGATTATTAACCTCCGCATTCCGCATCACCGCAAAGGGCTTCACATCACCTAGTTGTACAACGGTTTTCCTATCTGTTATCTCAGTACCTTTATCGTCAAACACATGTGTCTCTGCAATGTAATTGCCATCCTCGCCAATGGTAAACAGTACCAGCGTGGTCTGCTTCTTTCCCTTGGACAAAGCACTCCCCGAGAAAGCAGCCTCGATCACAATATCATCTTCCACAGTCAGCGGCAGAAATGCATCCGCCTCCACATAATTCAGTTTGATCTCGCCGCCCTGCACGGAACCATCATCCATAAAGGTTGCATTGTCCAGACGGATGTAGCAGGCCGTTGTCCCGTCCGCTGAGGTCTTTTCCAACTGCTTGCGGTACTGGGTATTAAATTTACTGCCGTCAAGCACTGCTGCAACATAGTCAGCCTGTTCACCGTCCCCGGCATTGATCTCTAATACTTCACACAGGTTTGCATCGTCCGAACAGCACCGCTTTCCAAAATTCAACCGGCTCAGTTCGTATGAGATCCCATTCAGCGTTTTCCGTTTATGAAAGTCCTCTATAATCCTGTTGCTGTACCAGTCATCGCATACCTGAATCTTGCTCAGAGCATTATCATTGACTGTGTATCCCTTTTTCTGTAAAAAATCCTTTACGCATCCTTCCATGTCCTTCTCCTCCTGTTGCACCGGTGCAACTTTACCTGTCTAAGTCTATATATTCCACAAAATCCAACCATGTGTAGCATTCCGCATCCCACCAGTCATTACAGTTACCTATATTCTTATCTTCCGGCTGGTTCGGATGATCCTCATCCCATTTCAGGCTCCCTACAGCCTTTCTCAAATGCTCACATTTTCGATTGATCTTTATCCTGCCAGTGTTTAACAATTTGTCCATTGTCTTCGGTCTGTCTGATATTTCATTCTTTCGGCAGCCTTTTATATTTTGGTATGGAAGTCCTGCATTCTTTGCGGCGCTCCGTAAGCTGTTTATCATCGTTGTACTGGCACTGTCCGGAAACACCCAGTCGATTCTCCCGTATTTATCTCTGCATCGGTTATAGAACTCTACGAACTTTTTGCAGATCATGTCTGCATCAATGTCATTTGACAATGGCAGGAAATCCTCTTCAGCTGTCCGCAGGTCATGATATCGATTAAAATACAGTTTTAAAACATACGTTGTCATGGATCCATTTCCACCAAAATCAATCCCCAGCGTTACCTTGAATGGTTTATGTATCAATTTCCCATTTTTATCCCTTTCAAGTAACGGATCTGTCTCCTCATCATACAAATATGGCTCATTATTATCGGCAAACTTAGGGAATATGATTCCCTCTGCAACGGCTCGTTCTCCCTTAATGTCACGGCGATACCAGACGGTCCCCTTGTTGTATGTAAGCAGCACAGTTTTTATCTTTTCATCTGACATGCTCATGTTGTCTACCAGCGTAAAGTGACCGTAATTGTAGCCGTAATCAGAGTGTAAAATCTGCTGTTCTTCATGGAATGCCAATATATCCGTATAGTACCAATGTTCCTCTTCTTTTGGGTTGAGGTCATGGAATATCTTCCGATCTGTACTGGACAATGTACGGTCAAATACCTCCTTTAGAAACTTCTGGTGGCACTCATTAGCTTCTGTCACATATGCCATGCCGTAGGTATTACCTTTGATCAGTTTCTCATCCCCGTCCTTGCCCCCTCCAGACACAAGGACCACCTTTTCTCCTGTTTTGGTCTGTACATAGACACAGTCACGGTCTTTATATTTGCCTTCCCTGCATCTGCCCTCGAAGTAATTCAGAAGTCCATAACCATCACAGTCCAGAATGTTCAGTTTTGCCGTTGCGTTTGACACCCCGGCAATCAGGTGTATTTTGTTCTGATGGGTTTCCAGCAGCGAACAGAAAATAATGGTCTGTAACACGTTCTTTCCGCCACGCTTGCCCCCTTCTGCCACGTTGAACCAACTATGCAGGCACCGGAGGAAATACTGGTATTGCCGCTCACTGAACGGTGCTGGGTTATTCATTCGCTTTCTCCTCAAAATCTTCTATGGCCCGGTTGGCTACTGGGTTCTTTAGTATATCCGCAATGGTCTGCATATTCTTAAGTATTTCTTCTCCGGTGTTGTCCTTAACCTCTGCTCTCTTGCGCTCATATTCCGCTCGGTATTTACTCTCCGGGTGCATCAGGAAATACTTGGTCAGCCAGTCGAATGCCTTCTGCTTGTCCGCCAGCTTTATAGATACCCCGTCCTTTCCCTGCTTCACCTCCTGGATGATCTGCGTATCCACATTATTGGAATCAGACAATCTGACCGTGTTCACCTCTTTGGTGAGGTACTGCTTAGTATCAGGATCCTTGACAGGGCCGAACGCTCCCATGACCTGCACATTCTCCCGCCCGAACGACATATAATTACCGATATCCGCAAACGCAATCCGCATCTGCAGTTCCACTACATCCTCGGTGCTGGTGACGATCTGCTGGCGCTTCAGTTCTTTCAAACGTTCTATTTCTGTTCTCACCCTAACATTTCCTAACAATCGAGGCCCTGCGCAGAGTGCAGATTCGTAAGTGCATCCATATGCCTTCTGGTAGCTCTGAGCTGCATTGAATGTCCGGCTGTAATAAATACAGAACATCTGCTGCTCTGCCGTCAGATCTTCATTCTGCAATGTCTCCCTCGTTCCATCATCAATAGTTGGCTTTTTTTCCGTTCTCTTCTTACCCGAACGCTCGCTTTTCTTGCTCGTGTCACATTCCGAACGTTCGCCATCCCATCCGTGCGTACTCTTCCACCGCCGTACCGTTCCCGGAGGTACCTCCAGTTCAGCCGCAATGTCTACCAGTTTCATTCCTTGCTTATATAGTTCGTATGCTTTATCACTTAATGGATTTTTCTTTGCTGCCACTGACTACCTCCTTTCTGACAAAATAAAAAGAGCCAGCACATGGATTTCTCCACGTATCGGCTCTTGGCTCTCTAAATCACTATAATAATATACTAGTATTTATTTGCAGTATATCTTATCTCGCATTGCAATAAATTACAATGCTCTATATTTTCCATCTGGATCTTTCGTTATTAACGTATTTTCTAATAGATTATCGATATCCATTTCTACTATTCTTCCAATTCCATTTCCAAATTTAGTGCAAAGTTCATTAAAATCTACTGGTCCATATTTCTTAATATATGCCAGCATATCCATATTATACGGCACCCCTATTTTTATCATAGCATATACCCTCCGTAATCTAATGATATAATTATACCACTCAGGCCCTTCTTAATCAATCTTCTTATACTGTAGCCACTCTTAATCTAAAAATAGATCGCATACATTCTTGATCCTCTGCAACATAATGCTGGCCAGCCGTGCTCCGGTCCTTGTGGCCCAGATAGTGACCTGCATCCCATATAGTACCGCCACGCTTACAGATATTGGTGGCCGTGGTCTTTCTAAAGAGGTGGGGATATACCCGGCGTTCAACCTCCGCTCTGCTTGCGATGCTCTTAAGTGCACTACGGATCCCGGCATCCGACAATCGGCTATACTTCCCGTTAGCACACCTCTCGGACACGAACAAAGGATCCCGACTGTTAATACTGCAGCCACGCTCCTGGATATATTCCCCGAGGTACTTAAGTGCAATATCATCAAGGTATACGGTCCGATAGGTACGGGTCTTTTGTCCATACACTGATACGGATCCGGCACGCCAGTCTATGTCATTCACGTTGAGCCGTTCCATCTCGCCCACTCTGATGGCGGTGCTCCGCAGCAGTTCCATCATGGCGCGGTCGCGCTTGCGGGTACATCCGGTTTTAAGCTCCTCATACTCCTGCGCTTCCATGTGATCTACCGGTTTCTGAATCTCCGGGTAAATTTCCACACTCTCCACGGGGTTTTCCGTAACTATCTTAGATTTTCTCATCCATGTAAAAAATGCGCTGATGTGCCGCCGCTGATTATTCAGGGATGTATTGCTGTTGCAGCTTTTAATGCTATTAAGCCAACCCTCCACATCCATACTGGTGATCCGGGTAAGCGGCTTTTGACAGTAATCTGTAAGCCGCCGTACCGCATCCGTATACTGCCTGACAGTCTTGCCTGACAGCTTTGGCGCCTTTTTGAGCATAAAGAGATCCATAATATACTCATTAGTATTATCCACGGTAGCAAGCTCTGTTTTCGGCACATCCACCTCTACCTTGGTCAGCTCATCTGTAAGCACCACTCCAAGCAGATCCAGTTCCTGGCTATCCAGATGATAGCGCATTTTCAGCATGATGTTGTTCTTAACCTGTTCCTTAATGTCCATTCCGTAACCCTCCACAAATTCCTTGCCTGGGGATCACCAATGTGGTATAATACTCCCAGACGTGAGAGCGGTACAACTTACTTTGGTCGGTGGGTGTACCGCTGTTTTTATGTAACATACCATTGACAGATATTTCCTGTCATGGTATTATTTGTTTGAAGAGAACAAATGTTCTGTGTTCGTGGATTCGTCCCGGTGCAGGACATTTTGTTTTATCAAGGATTTAATTTCACTCGCTTGTAAATATAATCCCCCAGATAAATGATGCCATCGTAAAAATCTTTTGAATGCTTAGTTAAATCAATCTTGACTCTTTCATCTGAGAAAAATTCTGACATTAATCCGCATAACTTTGCCTGTTCAGAAGCCCTACCAGCAAAGAAAGCTGCAGATGTCAATAAAAGTATTCCTATGATTCCTCCCATTATCTTCTCCTTTACTTTTTGTCCGTCAATTCTCTGCCGCACAGCGGGCAGATTTTTATTTTTATTGCTCCCATCGGCTCGTTTTCACTATTGGCAAAGAGCATATAATTCTCTGCTCCCAGCCTAATAGTTCCATGTTTGCCGCTTACATTTGCATACTTCTCGCAAAAATCACACATTTCCGCTCTCCTTCACTAACTTTCAGTTTAGATGTTCATAACACCAGACTTCCATCCTGCTTTTTTAGCCTCTTCTGAAAGAATCTCATTTTCTTCAGCTATAGCCATTTTTCTTTGTTGTTTTTCTAAACAATATATTGATAAAATTTCATCCACCAACTCATTAATACTACATAACATATCTCCGTCAACCTCTTCGGTTCGTTCTGCATCATTTAAAATATTTTTTATATCTTCTGCACATTCATGTATTTTTCTCATACAAATGCCTCCATAAATCTTAATATTTCAGTTTACTGATCCTTATCTCTTGCTATTGCTTCCCGAATCCTGTCTGCAAACAGAGCGCAGGCTTCATCTACCGATGCAATATTATCTCTTATATCCTGAGTTGGTATATCAAGTTCTTTTCCAAGTTCATAGAGTACCTCGCAGACACCATCTGTATAAGTTGCCTCCTGCGCCGATTTCTCATAATTTGAACATTCAAAAAGACTTTCAGCAATATCAAGTCCTTTGTTCAGTCCCTCCATGTAAGATCTTTCTTTTTCCGATCTAAGCTGTGACGCTCTTTCCTGTATTGCTCTTGAATCATTGATTGCTTTGAGAGCCTTGTCCGTATCAATATTTGTTGCTTTATACATTTTTTCTACCTCCATTAAATTCTAAGTTACATAGGCTTCACAGCAACACCGTTTACCTCTGCGGTTCCCTGCAGATCAATTACCAAACACTGCCTTCCATCAATTACCTTTGTTTCCACAAGATCTGTACGCTCAGGTTTTACCTTTACGGTCACATCCGGCGTATTTACCTCAAAGCTACGGCTGCTGTAAATATTGTCCAGCATCAGCTCCGTGTCCGGACCTACGGTATCGTCGTAGCACTGGTCAAATGCATCCATGCTGTCATCGTCTAAACCGCTTTTGGCAAAGATGGTTTTAACTTTGTTTTTATCCAGTACCACCGGCTCCGGATCTTCCTTGTGTTCCTGCACAACCTCTGTCAGCTCATAGTGGATATTCTTAACCGCTTCCACGGAGCAGTTATCTCCCATCACCTCTTCTACCAGTGCCTGGAATGCTTCTTTCTGACAGTCCGCAGGCAGGGGCACCGGGCATCCCAACACCTTATCAATAAATTCATCTTTCAGTTCCGCGGCATCCTTGGAATAGTATAGAGTACTATGAATGTCTGCGCTGCGATCATTAAAGGCCGGGAACAGGAATGCAGTATCCGGCATGCCTACCACCCAGTCACGGAGACGGTTCTGGAAGGTATTCTCCGCCGCGTTATAGCTCAGACCGGTCTTGGACAGATCTACCGGGCAGATGCAGGCCAGTATGTACTCGTACACCTCATCGGAAGCATCCTCCATCTCTGCACCATCCTTAGTGCGTCCCGGCACATCGTAGGTATCGTGGATCAGCAGAATGAGGTAGTTTCCCACATACTCATAAGATTCGATGATGCGGTCATAGAACTGCTCAAGCAATGCATCGTCCTTCAGACGGCTGTCTCGCAGACGCAGCAGAAATTCCTGCGTGCCGCCCTCTGTTTCGCTCTTTAATGGAAATTCCAAATTCAGAAGATTCTTGCCGATGGTGCCGGACAGACTCTTACGCAGAATCTCAAAGTACTTGAACATCTCTTCCTCCGGCAGTGCCAGAAATGCCTGCTTCAATTCGGTTTTCTTATTCTTCTCCCCATCCACGTAACATCCGCAGATCCGGGCGATAGAACAATTCCTTTCTGTAAATAATTTCTTAATCTCACTGATTTCCTGTTTAATCATAGATAATATCCTCACTTTCTTTAATCCGAACTACCGGGGAAAATTCGATAGTTCAATTTTCCCAACTGGTAACTTGCTTTTGAGTTCCCAAGCAACAACTAAAATATCAATTTCACTTTTTAATTGCTGATTTTACTTTCTTTCAAAAATTTCAAATCAGCCGGTCATTATGCTGCCTGCGGTCTGTGTCAGCGGATCCACCGGAGGTTCCATGACCACCCCGGCTTCCGTGAGTAATGCACGGGACCACTCTCGGACGGTGGTCTTGTCCTGCTGATATGACAGTAACAGCTCATTCATGTATTCTTTGACCCGGGTCAGCCTGTCTTTGCCGAATCCATATTCGTCCATCAGCGCCGTGAAGAAAAACAGCATATACCTTGTAGCCTGCTCATTGATGGTATTCTGCGGTGCAATCTGCTTCTGATCAAGCCAGTACTGATAGGACCCCTTCCGGGCGGTGATGTCATCCTCGGTATAGGCTTTATACTCAATGGACCATCCAGCATTATCCATCAGGCGCTGGCTAATCTCTTTCAGATCAACCTTGCCCGCGGACCAGTCCGCTTCCATTTCATTAACCTTGTTCGCCAGTCGGGAAATCCGCTGCCCCTTGAATCCCTCCCGGCGCATGATCACATAGCTGCAGATGATTCCCATTGCTGTCCAAGGTGTCCGGTCAGCCATACGACTTTCCCGGGCGATCCGCTTGCACTGCTCTTTGATCTCTGCCGGTGTTAAATGTCTCTTTCCCATATATCCTCCTATGCAAACCGGAGCTGGCCGGTCTGCTCTGTCTTGATCTGCATGTTCGGTGTACGCTCTGCCACACATAACTCCGGCAGATTTGCTCTAACCAGTGCCGCTGGAATCGGTGGGCATACCGCATTGCCACATCGGCGGACCTGCTCACTCCGTGGATATGTCTTGCCGGTGTAATCATGATCGATTATGTAATCCTCAGGGAATCCCTGGCATCCGTACAGTTCCCGCGGCTCCAGCATCCGAAGCCCGATATCCACAATCTGATAATCCACGCCCTCAATTGTCACCAACCCAAATCTGTCTTTGGTCGTAACCGTATCAAGCGGTTGCTCAATGTCCTGACCGGTAGCATCCCCATAATATTTAATCAAAAAGGCTCTAACCTCTCCGAAGTGCCCGTCGCCGGCTGTAATTGTAGGTATTGGATCCCTCACGTCCCGGCCGTCACAGTGATTATTCATCTGGATCAAGTTTGCCGTCACCACACTGTTATGGTCCCATGAGGTGACTGTCGGCAATGGCTTCTCCTTGCTCTCTCCTGCTCCCTTGTAGCCACCGTCATAATACTTATGCAGAAATGAGGTAACCAGTCCATACCGGTTCGATCCATCCACGGTCATAATCGGGTCTTTAATACTTTGTCCACGGACTTCCCCTTGTGCCGTCTCGGAATGGTACTGGATCAGCGTAGGGCTGATAAGACATTGTTGATTACCTGTAGTGATCGTATGTATCGGATCTTTGCAATTCCCACCGGGATGATTCGTTGTATTTGTTCCCATATACGGTGCAAGCGTTGGTTCAATCAGGCAATGCTCATTCTTGCTCACTATAGTTGTAAGTGGTTCACGTATATCCTTACTCCTGTCTGCAGTAAATCCAGTCTGTCCGATCTGTACCATGTAAGGCTCCACGATCCCATATCCGTGCTTTCCGGTGATTGTAGGCATCGGCTCCCGGATATCATTCGGTCTACGCTCGCCACCGTGATTGCACTGGATAATAAACGGCTCTGGATTCTCAAGCACAAACTTTTTCAATCCCCTTGCAATCCGCTCCATTGTCTTAGGCGCCAGTGGTCGTACCGCCCTGATCCCGTATTTCTCCTTGATTTCTTCCGAGGTGTCAAAGATGCTAGGGCACGGCAGGGAAAAGTCCAACTGCGTGTATGCACCCACATACGGTTTTAAGAGACCAGCCTTAACAACCTCGCTGTCTGCTGGTCCATGTGTCGGATCCGGCCAGATAATCGGCTTGCCATCACACCGCGCGATCATAAAGAACCGTTTGCGCATAGTAGGCGCACCGTAGTCAGCGGCGATCAGTTCCTTGAACTGCACCTCATATCCAAGATCTGTAAGCTGCTGCACAAACCTCTCAAATGTCTTGCCTTGCTTTGCCTTTATCGGATGATGTCCTCTATTTAAGGGTCCCCAGGTCTTAAATTCTTCCACATTTTCCAGCATGATCACTCTCGGCCGGACAAGTCCCGCCCACCTGCAGGCTACCCATGCAAGTCCACGGATAAACTTATCCTTCGGTTTGCCGCCCTTTGCCTTGGAAAAGTGCTTGCAGTCCGGAGAGAACCAGGCAAGACCCACCGGATGACCGTTGCATGCCTTTACGGGATCTACCTGCCACACATCCTCACAGTAATGTTTTGTGTTGGGGTGGTTAGCTTTATGCATCCGGATAGCTTCCGGATCGTGATTAATGGCAATGTCCACGCTGTACCCCGTTGCCATCTCTATCCCGGTAGATGCGCCGCCACCGCCGGCGAAGTTGTCAACAATCAGTTCTCCGTTAATCATGGCATCACCTCCGGGAAATCTGTTATGTCCATCTGCCCTTCCAGATCATCCGTAGCCTTTTCATCCGCTTCACAGGCTGCCACCATTTCTGCATCCATATCCTTCTCTTCCCCGACTTCGATACAAAACACCGGTTGTCCCTGATCTGTTACTCCGAAGGTGTTGACATTCTCATATAATTTTCTTTTTCTCGGATTGGCAAGGATAAAACTTACCGGTGCATCATCCGGGAATGTATTCAGATATTCTTTTAATTCTTTATTTGTCATCTTTTCAAAAGGAACCTGCTATAGCGTTACCCCGGCCGGAGGTTCGGCTCCTTTCCAAAGCGTTTTTTAATTTTTTATACCATAATAATATTGAGAAACACTTTTACTCATCGAGAGGAGATGATTTTATGAGTAAGTATTTCCAAAAACATTTTGCTGATATACTGTTGTCAGCACTATACATCGCACTTTGCGCAACAGCGCAAATACTGCCAGATGAGACAGCCTTTGTATTTTGTTCAGAGCAATACGACAAGTACGTTAACTTATGGTTGTACATCTATGTTTGGACGGATCAATTCCGGCCCGTGTGGCCGTGGCAGCGTTAAGCTGCCATGTGCCTACATCATTCCAAACAAGCTAAGTTGTACAGGCTTTTCCTGTTCTTCTTTTATTTTCTGCTGCCTGATCTGCTCCAATTCTTCCAGGCGCTCTGGTGTCAGCCACTTATCTGCATGGACACGATCCACACTATGTTCCGCAAGGTTCTCGTATCCTACTTCAATGATTTTCTTCTCCAGTCGTTCGATATTCTTCTGCTTTGCAAGCTTTCTTTTCTCCTTTTTTGCTTCTTTCTTCTGCTTCTCATCGTCGGAAGCATGTGATATCTCTATCCCATCTCTTATGTCCTGCAAATCCTGCATCAGATCACGACTTGGCTTGGATTCTGCCCGTATGTTCAAAATCTCTGCCTTAAAACTCTTGTCACACAGGTATTCTGTTGAATGATTCACTTTATAATCGCAGAGTATCTTATCACTCTGCACTTTTATAAATGCTTCGCAGATATCCATACTGCACGGATTTTTAAAAACTCTCATTCCTTTTTCAATATGTGTCCATCTTTCGCCTTCAAACAATGAGTGTTGCGCTTCTGTCTGTTTTTTTATTCCGCTGGTCTTCAGATCATAATATACATTTCCACGCTTCTCATTCAGCTTCCGGCCTAAGACAGGGCAGTAACCGTTCTGTGCAAAACACATGCTTGCGCATATAGCCGGCTCATAATACATATTCCATTCTCGCGTACGCTCATTGTAGTACATATGATTCTGACATATCCTGCCGTTATGAGCATCTGCATACTCCTGATATTTTCTTCTCTCTTCGTCTTTTCTGTCTTTTTCTGCCTTTTCAAAGCTGTTATCATAATCGTATGGTTCATCCGTTTTATGGCAGGCACACCAGCATTGGATACAATTTCCACCGCCAAAAATCCCATGCAGTCTATTGTCATTAAGTGGACACTCCGCCTTATCGTAAGGGCATCTGACAACCGGATTATCGTTTTCGTGACACCACTCCTCTCCCATATAACCCATATGAGTCAATACATTGGAGCCTTTTACATACATCCCGCAACCTGTTTTGTACAGGAAATTGTCACTATAGACCCGATTATACTCAAAACCACCATATACATTGTCCAGGGGACCGGTGCTTGCCGTATGGTATCCACCAGCTATATGCACCTTGTCCTTTGGATAATTATCCGCGGTATATCCCTCTGCCAGCAGCCTTTGCGTCAGTAAGTTATATTTACTCAAACGATCACCTCATATCCCCTGGCAAGGTCTCATCCCAAAGAAATCCTCCATCCTGTCGCGTAAGGCATTTACGCCCATGTCATATTCCTTTGCGATACATTTCTCGCAAACCGGAATCTTATATGCCAGTGTTTTGGATAACCTGGCATCCCAACTATTCAGCTGTTCTCCGCATATATTGCAATACTTATCAAGCCATTTAACCTTTTCTGCCATCTGCCTGCTCCTTGTACTGTCTCCCCGCCATCTGCACCAGATAGTGCTGTAATGCTTCATCCACGCTGACACGATGCTTGGTGCAATATCGGTTAACATAGCGCTTAAAGTCCTCATTCTGCTCGTACAGGGCGGTGTAATCAATGGGTTCCATCTGCATCACACTCCTTTCGGTTTTTCGCACCGCTCATATTCGATAGCCCACACCCACGGATTCGCATCCCAGCCGTAGCGGTCAAGATCGGATTTCTTGATGGTGGAGTTCCAAAGTTTATGAAATCCATCGATCATATTAGGGTCTCCACCACTATCTGGGTCCGAAAACGTTGGATGCCATCCATTATTTTCGTAGCATGCTTCATCCCAAGGATCTGTTCCTTCCATGCATGCTTGTTCCTCTGTAATCTCCTGCAACCGCTCCACCCTCACATCCGTAACCTTAAGCCAGATACGAGCAGCTTCTTTCGGCATATGAATGGATGGGTGCCACTTAATCACATTTCCAAGATGGTCAATATTCTCCCCATCTGCCTTATATACATATCCAAAGGTCAATTCCGAATACGATTCTCTCACGTACAATATATCGCTCGGCTGATATGGTGGTGTAATTTTGCCTTGATTTCCGTCTGTATCATATATATACAGTGGTTCTTCACTTACTTCAAAATATCCTTGAGGTTCCGGCTTTACAAGTCTGCGTGTGCAGCTCTTTCTGCCATCCAGAATCGCCCGAACCATTTCTGTATTGAATAAAATCGGCTTAATTGCCATCCCCTGCACCTACTTTCTCAAAATAGAACTTAATCGGTTCTCTGTTTTCCTGCACCATGCCGTATCTGACTGCGATATTGTATGTGCACACATCTCTTGCCAGCCTGTCCGGTATCTTCTGCAACTGCTTTCGAAAGTCTTCCAGTTCCATTGTTGCCTTGTAGCGATTGCACGAACCACAAGACGGCATCAGATTGCTTATGTCGTGTACGTCTATTCCGGTAAATTCCTCTGTGTACTCATAATTTTTAAGACAATGCAAATGATCTACATTAAAACATTTCTCCGGTATTTCACAGCCGCAATAAGCACAGTGACCATTGTATTTCGCATACACTAATTTTCTAACTGATTTAGGAATCGGTTTTCGCATCTGCTCCACCTGCCTTTACAATCTCCAACAAATCATCTACCAAATCCTTGACCTCATACATCATCATAGTGTCGTAGGATTTTGACTGTTGATCTTTTGTCTTATTTCCATACTTCGTACAGTCTTTAAGGAATGCTGTGTGTTCTTCCAACTGTTCCACAACCTTGTTCGGGTCGTAAAGTCTGCTCTTTTCAAATGCTTTTTCCATCATCTCTGCGGTCTCCTGCTCATAGTTACCACAGCAGGTATTCATATCCGCAAGACAACGCTGGAAGAACTCTGCAAATCGGTCTGTGTTATAGTCCACTTCAAATGCCTTTGGAATATCAATTAGTATTTTCATCGTTCGCCCTCCTGTTCCATGCTTCTATGGCTCTTTTCTTACATTCCTCGATATTCTCCATAGTGTCATCCTCTTTGTTTGTGTCCGGGCAAAATCCCTCTGTCCTTGCACCGCATTTACATGCGCACCAAATGGTAAAACTGTAAGATTTTGTAACTGCTTTAATTTTTGCTTCCCCGCCGCAGAACGGGCATTGTTTCAGTTCTTCACTCATTATTCATCGCTCCTATCAATGTGCTGCCCACAATTAGGGCAATAATCATATCTGTCATAGTCAACCTCGTAATGCTGACCGCAGGAAGGGCAAATCCATGTATCATATACAAGCTGTCCATCTGAGTATCCGTCTCCCTCGTAATCCGGTTTCTTTGCTGTCTGATTCTCCACTGCTGCACGGCATTCCTCCAACGTGCCAATCTGGCGGTACTGCTGCACCTCTTCCAGTGCCTTGATTGCCATCTTGTAACCTTGAATTTCTCTTTTTCTCTCGTAATTCTGTGTACACATTTTGGCTAAATCAATAGAAGTCTCAAGTCCTTCAATTGCTTCATTCTCCGTCATGATCTACTCCTCTAGCGGTTCCCGATCATCAAATCTCTACGGTCGTACATGGTATGCAGATGTTTGCAATTCTTACACTTTGCCATCTTCTTCCTCACTTTCCATTAAAAGCCATTCATTCATCTCGTAGGTTCCCGATATACTCTGGTCGTGATAACCGTATGTTTCTACTGTTACTAAAAAATCTGCTAGCTCCTCGTCCGTCATGCTCCTGATCCGGTCTGCGTTGGTCTGCTTATGTGGCTCGCTTTCCCGGTACGGTTCCGGCAGTGGCATCCAGGCTGTGACATTTACGCTATCATTATCATCACCGAGGACAAACCGTCCTCCCAAATATTGTACA
>ULUC01046721.1_pt1 | contig 72691 bp, 56 predicted proteins | sample 1958151 | NCBI WGS metagenome assembly ULUC01 (sample SAMEA4835750, study PRJEB28245) | human gut metagenome | biome: gut microbiome; material: fecal sample | place: Denmark | collected 2008
CCGTAGTCAGCTACTCTATTCAGTTGAGCTACGCGACCATTATTTCGTTTTAACGGGTGCAAAGATACGGACTTTTCCCGAACTAGCAAGCTTTTCAACGACTTTTTTTGTAGAAAATTATTCTATGAACCGATAATTGAATAGTTGCCAACCTATACTTAGTCCGACATTCCACTCCCTTTTCGGTGAGCTATAATGATTTACATATGCAGAGATGTCTCCAAAAGGTAATTGACATACAACAGAAATTTCTCCTAAATATTCAAACTTGGAGAAAGCTTTTCCATAATATGCTTTATTCAACGAGTTTTTTTCGATTGGATAAATGGGCATAAAGCCATAAAATTCTCCCCGAAGATGGAACATTTGGTTTAAACGGTAAATAGGCCGAATACCGGCTCCCACAAATTGATTGGCACGAAAGGCTTCGTTGTAGGTCAATTTACTGTGTAGCGTGGGCGAAAACTCTCCAGCCTGCATCATTGTGGCCGTATAGTTTTCGGAGAAGTTTTTAGAGGCATATAATGCCTTCAAATACCATCCTAAAACCCAATGTTCACTCATATTATGATATTTCTCTTTCATGTATGATAATTGCAACCATGAGTGATGGTCTTTATTATTGTTGTTGGTGGTACTTCCTTCGCCTGGGTAGAATCGCTCTTTTCCAACGAAGATCTGGGCAACAAGAGCTTCTCTGTATCCACGTGTGGGGTATTGTTTAGAATTTAGGGTACTTCCATTAAAGCTGATTGATCCACCGAATAAATCATAGCGACTTTTGTCAAATTTGTCATTTCCAAAGTCAATGACGCTTTTCTGAAAATATTTATCTTCTATTTTCGCAATTCCGACCCCAAACTCTGCTCGCTTGCTCGAAAGGAAAGGTAAGCCGACCTGCAATTTTAAGAAACGTTCGTCTTTCTGATTGAAGGCAGGTTTGTTATTTCGCGAAAAAAGTTTGTCTTTCTTGAAATAGTCGAAAGTACTGATTGAACCTATAAGACGGTATGAGGTAGGAATGGCAGTGGCAAAGTCAATTTTTGCCATAAACTGCACGTTATTATATACTTTTCCGAGTTGCCCGTCAAGGATAAACTCTTTGGCATAGTAGTTTAAATCCTGATAGCTAAGCCCCAGATAGATCTGATTGGAATTGGAAGTGGATATATTTCCTCCCAACCGCACAGCAAAATTATTTTCTAATTTCACCTTTAAATGTAGATCGTAGGTGTCGTCTTCCGGATTATAAATTGCATGCGGTATAATTTCGGAAATCATTTTATCAGATAACAATCGGAAATAACCTTGTTTTAAATCCTCATAAGTGAATTCTTTGGTATCTGATTTATGAAATTCTCTTTTAATATATACTTGTTGTTGTGGATTAGCTCCGTCGATGATGATATTTTTAAAGCGTAGCTCCGGAAAATTACTCCGGTATACCATTCTTCTTAAACGTATATTGTCCAGATTTACACGCCGATGAATACGACTTTTGATTGAATCCATCATGCTGATGGTTCGATTATATCCTATATCGTGTAATTCGTCAATGCGTTGAAAATCCATTAGATTAACATTGTCATATTTGAACGTCATTAAAATCCCCATGGAGTCCGGAATGGAATAGTCGGTTTTCTGCATCACCATATTCTCAATTTGACTCATGAGATCATTTTCTTTGGGTTTAGTGGGATTGGTTGACACGACGCTTCCTATGATGACATCCGGATGAAAATCATCTCTCATGACATCTGTAGGGAAGTTATTATAAATACCTCCGTCATAGGCTAATACATTGTCTATTTCAATAGGCTTAAACATGAATGGGAAACTCATGGAAGCTCTGACGGCATCTCCTAAATCTCCTTCCTTCATGACTAATTGTTTCTTGTTGTATACATCGGACGCAATGCAACGGAAAGGAACAAAAAGTTTATCAAAATCTCCCTTACAAGCGGCTGTGGCACGTGCATATAGGTCTACAAAAACGAGATTCATCTGAATCGGATTGACAACACTGGTAGGCAGGAATTGAGGTTTCAAACTTTTCAATGAATCCTTGAATGAAAAACGAATATTGAAGAATTCGGGAGTGGGAAGATTCTTTTTGAAGTGATATACATATTTCTCTTCCACTTCTCCGGAATACCATCGTTTAAAGTCTTCCGACTTGAGAAGTTCTACCATGTCGTCAGGAGAGTATCCCATGGCATATAAAGAACCGATAATGGCTCCCATAGAAGTGCCTGCAATGTAATCAATAGGAATGCTGTTTTCTTCCAAAGCGCGAATGATACCGATGTGTGTCATCCCTTTGGCGCCACCACCGCTTAATACAAGTCCTACTTTTTGGGCATGGATAGCCGGAATAATCAGCCATAAAGTAATTAACACTAAAAAAATCTTTCTCATAACCCAAATCAAACAATTGAATTTTTTGTCTATTAAGTGTTCAAATATATACAATACTTTTCAATTAATCGATATTTTACCGATCGTTTTAAATTGAAAAAGAGCATTACAACGTGTATTTAACGTTGAATGCTCTTGCTTGAAGTATGTGTAATGTTTAAAGGGGCGATATTAAATCAATTCTATGCTACGTTTTACGAAGTTATTCAAAGCTTCACCTCTTAGCATATTGTTTTGCAATAAGGCCAAATCGATCAGCTGGCGGATAACTTTATTATTGCTTGCGTAGCCGATAAAGATAGCTTCTTTCTTACTTTTCAGATCATCCCACTTCTTATCCAGATTGTTTAGTTCATCTTTTTCTGATGTGGGGATTTCTTCTTCTTTTTTATCCTTTTGCTTGTCTTTCAACTCATTGCGTTGTTTGTTGACATTGTCCATTTCAGAAAGTATCGGAGCTACTTCTGCCTGGCAAGCGCTTTCTTCTTCATTCAATACCTGTTTTATCAACTTATGGTCTGAATTCAGAATTAGATTAAACATATCAGGCATTTCACCATAGAAACTCATTCCGGCCTGAATATTCGCCATTTCCTTCATACGACGCATATATTCGCTTTGAGTAATCATGACTGGAGCTGAATTTTCTCCTAATGCCTGTGTCATGACATTGAATTCAACTTTATCCATTTTAGGCAATTGACTCTTGAAGGCTGTTGTGATTGCATCCTGTTTATTGGCTTCCAACGTTTCACCTTTCTTATCTTCTTTTACAATAAGATTGTCAACGACATCGCTGTCTACACGAGTGAAACGGGATTTTTCAAGTTTTTGTTCCAGCATGCTCACCATAGCTACATCCAACTGGCCATCCATGAGCAGAACATTGTATCCTTTGTTGGTGGCAGCTTCAATATAACTATATTGCTCATCCTTGTTATTTGCATACAGATAGATTAGGTTTCCATCTTTATCTGTCTGATTATCTTTAATAAGGGTCTGATACTCTTCAAATGTATAATGATTGTCATTTGTATCGGTGAAAAGGGCAAATTTTTGCGCTTTATCATAGAAATCCTCTTGTGTGAGCATTCCATAATTGATAAATATTTTTAAATCATTCCACTTTTCTTCAAACTGCTTGCGGTCATTCTTGAATATAGACTGCAAACGGTCGGAAACCTTCTTTGTGATATAAGTTGAAATCTTCTTCACGTTCGAGTCGCTTTGCAAATACGAACGGGAAACGTTCAACGGAATATCCGGAGAATCGATTACGCCATGTAACAAAGTCAGGAAGTCCGGCACAATACCTTCAACCGAGTCTGTAACATATACCTGGTTGCAATATAACTGAATCTTATTCTTATTTAATTCAATATTGCTCTTTACCTTCGGGAAATAGAGGATACCGGTCAAATGGAATGGATAATCAACATTCAGGTGAATCCAGAATAGTGGTTCATCAGACATTGGATATAGCTTACTATAGAATGATTTGTAATCTTCATCCGAAAGTTCGCTAGGTTTACGTGTCCACAAAGGAGTGGTATCATTGATTATATTATCTTCGGCTGTTTCTACTTGTTTGCCGTCTTTCCATTCTTTCTTTTTCCCAAATGCAATGGGAACAGGAAGGAAGCTGCAATATTTCTTCAGAAGCTCGGAAATACGTGCTTCTTCGAGAAATTCTTTGCAGTCATCATCAATGTATAAGATGATGTCTGATCCACGATCGGCTTTTTCTATTTCTTCAATAGTGAATTCAGGGCTGCCATCACAAGTCCATTTTACGGCTTGTGCACCGTCTCTGTATGATTTAGTGATAATTTCCACTTTCTTTGCAACCATAAAAGCAGAGTAGAAGCCAAGTCCGAAATGTCCGATAATGGCATTTGCGTCATTCTTGTATTTCTCCAGGAAGTCGTTAGCTCCTGAAAAAGCTATTTGATTGATGTACTTTTCAATTTCCTCTGCAGTCAAACCGATACCACGGTCAGAAATAGTAATGGTATCTTTGCCCAATTCAACGTGAACGGTTAAATCACCCAGTTCACCCTTAAATTCGCCAATAGAAGCAAGCGTATTCAGCTTTTGAGTGGCGTCTACTGCATTGGATACTAACTCGCGCAGAAAAATCTCATGGTCACTGTACAAAAACTTTTTAATGATAGGGAAAATGTTCTCTGTTGTAACCCCAATATTACCTTTTTGCATAATACGTATATTTTTTAGTTTATCTATTGATTAATTTTAATTGATGTTTGTTCAGATAGAGACAAAAAAAATGCCAGACCCGAAGGTCTGACATTATGGCATATTATTTTATTTTCTTATTCAGGAAATAATATTATTCCGGAGTGACAACTTTCATCTCCAATTCACCTTTTTCTTCATTGAGAGATACCTGAATAGTATCTCCCTCCTTCAAAGAGGAGGAAATGATGAGCTCGGATAAGCCATCCTCCAGATAAGTTTGAATTGCTCGCTTCAAAGGACGGGCGCCATATTGTACGTCATATCCTTTGCCGGCGATAAATTCTTTCGCCTTATCTTCAATAACAAGCTTGTAACCAATAGATTCTATTCTATCATACAATCCTTTCAGCTCTATGTCTATAATCTTTGTTATTGCTTCCAGAGAAAGCTGGTCAAACGTGATTATCTCATCTACACGATTGATGAATTCGGGCGCGAATGATTTGTTTAGAGCTTTTTGTATTACGCTTCGCGAGAATTCCTTATCATCCAGGCGGCTTTGTGTCGCAAAACCAACGCCACGTCCAAATTCTTTCAGCTGACGGGTTCCTATATTGGAAGTCATGATAATAACAGTATTTTTGAAATCTACCATTCTGCCATAACTGTCAGTCAGACGACCTTCATCCATAACCTGAAGCAAGATGTTGAACACATCCGGATGTGCTTTTTCTATCTCATCAAGCAATACAATCGAGTATGGTTTACGGCGCACTTTTTCTGTCAGCTGACCACCTTCTTCATATCCTACGTATCCCGGAGGTGCTCCAACCAGGCGTGAAACAGTGAACTTTTCCATATATTCACTCATATCTATACGAATCAGTGCATCAGCAGAACCAAACATATATTTGGCTAACTCTTTTGCTAAGTGAGTTTTACCAACTCCTGTCGGGCCTAAGAACATAAATGTGCCAATTGGCTTATTAGGATCTTTTAGCCCTACACGGCTTCGCAAAATAGCTTTAACCAGTTTTTCTATTGCTGTATCTTGTGCGATGACTTTAGCCTGCAAATCTTCTTTCATACCTGCGAGCTTGATACCTTCAGCCTGTGCCATCCGTTGTACCGGAATGCCTGACATCATTGAGATGACATTGGCAATTTCTTCTGCATCAACAGTTTGCCTGTTTTCTTTCAGATTGGCTTCCCATTCTTTTTTCATCTCATCCAATTGGACAGAAAGCTCTTTTTCTTTATCACGGAAGCTGGCTGCAAGTTCGAAATTCTGCGATTTCACAGCTTCGTTTTTCTTGCTTTTGGCTTCTTCGATCAGTTTTTCTTGTTCTTCTATCTCTTTGGGCACATTGACATTGGTAAGATGTACACGTGAACCGGCTTCGTCTAAAGCGTCAATAGCTTTATCAGGGAAATTACGATCTGTGATATAGCGGTCTGTCAGCTTGACACATGCTTCCAATGCTTCATCCGTATAATACACATTGTGGTGATCTTCATATTTATCCTTGATATTACGCAAAATCTGCAAAGTTTCGGCAGCGGTAGTCGGTTCTACTATTACTTTTTGGAAACGACGTTCCAAAGCGCCATCTTTCTCAATGTTCTTACGATATTCATCAAGAGTGGTAGCACCGATACATTGTATTTCTCCTCTTGCCAATGCCGGTTTTAGCATATTGGCAGCATCCATAGAACCTGCCGCAGAGCCTGCGCCTACAATCGTGTGGATTTCATCAATGAATAATATTACATTCGGATTTTTCTGTAATTCATTGAGAATGGAACGAATACGTTCTTCAAATTGTCCACGATATTTGGTTCCTGCTACAACAGCAGTCATATCAAGAGCAACCACTCGTTTATCAAACAGAATCCGCGAAACCTTTTTCTGAATGATTCTTAATGCAAGACCTTCAACAATCGCTGATTTTCCTACACCAGGCTCACCAATCAAAATCGGATTGTTCTTTTTGCGGCGGCTTAAGATCTGCGCTAAACGTTCGATTTCTCTCTCTCTGCCGACAACGGGATCCAGGCGTCCTTCTTCTGCCGCTTTTGTCATGTCAGTACCGAAATTGTCAAGTACCGGTGTGTCATTAGACGGCTTCTTTGAAGCGGTTTGTGCTTGTTGGCGTTCGTCCGAACCACCTCTGCCGGAACGGGGAGAGGACATTTCTTCGTCATCATCATCGTCTTCCGTAAAGCCCATACCAGAGTTTATATCTGGCTGCAATGTAGCTTGCTCCAGTACTTTCACATAATTTATATCGTTTGCTTCAAGTACGGAAGCTGCCATATTGTTTTTTTCTCTTAAAATAGCCAATAATACATGTTCTGTATCAGCGATGTTACTTTTCATTCCACGAGCTTCTAAAATACACATTTTTAATATCTTTGCCGCATCATTAGATAACGGTACCTCTGCATCAGGCAATAACATATCATCAGCTTCTGCCTTCAGTTGAGCTTCAATCTGTTGCTTTATTGCAGCTAGATTGGTGTTGAGTTTAGACAATATCTCGATAGCTTTTCCTTCACCGTCACGAAGGATTCCCAGAAGCAGGTGCTCAGGGCCTATATACCTACTTCTCAACCGATTCGCTTCTTCCTTACTATAGACGATAATGTCGGAAACTCTTTGTGAGAATTGATTATTCATACTTTTCCTTTTCTTCTAAGGGTTATTCACTGGCAAATATACGCATTAATCAAGTTTGTATTGCAATATTTGCTTTATTTCTTATATCTACAAATGGCGTGCCATAAAAACGGTGTATTTGCATTATATATATAAGGTATAACAAATATCCAGCTCTTTTTTACCAATGTTATCTATCTTTCCATATTATATTTATCGTTTTTATCTTTTTATTTTCGAATTTTAAAGTTTAATGAATTGTCGTCCCGGTCATGCTAAAACTTTCTTTCTAAAAACTTTCGTATATCGGGGAAAAGTAGTACTTTAGCGTGGTTTTTCACAAACCGTAGAATGTATAATTAATAATCATTTTAAATGCTTGAACAAGACAGAATTATAAAGATTAACATCGAGGAGGAAATGAAGTCATCGTACATTGACTACTCCATGTCGGTCATCGTTTCACGTGCCCTTCCGGATGTTAGAGATGGATTTAAGCCTGTTCACCGTAGAATTTTATACGGAATGATGGAATTGGGCAATACTTCAGACAAACCTTATAAGAAATCAGCCAGAATCGTGGGTGAGGTACTCGGTAAGTACCATCCTCATGGAGATTCTTCTGTTTATTTTGCAATGGTTCGTATGGCTCAGGAATGGGCAATGCGTTATCCTTTGGTAGATGGACAGGGGAACTTTGGTTCTGTAGACGGTGATAGCCCTGCTGCTATGCGTTATACAGAAGCTCGTCTTAATAAGTTGGGTGAAGCAATGATGGATGACCTGTATAAGGAAACCGTCGATTTTGAGCCTAACTTTGATAATACGCTGGTAGAACCTAAAGTTATGCCGACACGCATCCCAAATCTTCTGGTGAACGGAGCATCCGGTATCGCTGTAGGTATGGCTACCAATATGCCTCCTCATAATCTTTCGGAAGTAATTGAAGCATGTGAAGCATATATTGATAATCCGGAAATTACAGTAGAGGAACTGATGGAATTTGTCAAAGCACCAGATTTTCCTACTGGTGGGTTTATATATGGTGTGAGTGGTGTACGCGAGGCATATTTGACTGGACGAGGACGTGTAATTATGCGTGCGAAAGCCGAAATCGAAAGCGGACAGACACATGATAAGATCGTAATAACCGAGATCCCTTATAATGTAAATAAGGCCGAGTTGATTAAGTATATAGCTGATCTTGTAAATGATAAGAAAATAGAAGGTATCTCAAATGCCAACGATGAGTCTGACCGTGACGGTATGCGCATTGTTATTGACATCAAACGTGATGCAAATGCAAGTGTAGTGTTGAACAAACTCTATAAAATGACAGCTTTGCAGACATCTTTTGGCGTAAATAATGTTGCTTTGGTTCATGGACGTCCAAAGACGTTGAATCTGAGAGATTTAATTAAATATTTCATCGAACATAGACACGAAGTTGTTATTCGTCGTACTCAGTTCGATCTTCGTAAAGCGAAAGAACGCGCGCACATTCTTGAAGGTTTGATTATCGCTTCGGATAATATTGATGAAGTAATTCGTATCATTCGTGCAGCAAAAACTCCTAATGACGCTATAGCAGGCTTGATTGAGCGATTCAACCTGACAGAAATTCAGTCTCGCGCAATTGTAGAAATGCGTTTGCGTCAATTGACAGGTCTGATGCAGGATCAGCTTCATGCGGAATACGAAGAAATAATGAAGCAGATAGCTTATTTGGAAAGTATTTTGGCTGATGATGAAGTATGCCGTCAGGTAATGAAAGATGAATTGTTGGAAGTTAAAACGAAATATGGAGATGAACGTCGTTCTGAAATCGTTTATTCTTCAGAAGAGTTCAATCCGGAAGACTTCTATGCAGATGATCAGATGATTATTACAATTTCTCATATGGGTTATATCAAACGTACTCCGTTGACTGAATTCCGTGCACAAAATCGTGGTGGTGTAGGTTCGAAAGGTACGGAGACCCGTGATGAAGACTTTGTAGAACATATTTATCCTGCTACCATGCACAATACGATGATGTTCTTTACACAAAAAGGTAAGTGCTATTGGCTGAAAGTATATGAAATACCTGAGGGAACGAAGAATTCTAAGGGACGTGCTATTCAGAATTTGTTGAATATTGACTCGGACGATAATGTAACTGCATACTTGCGTGTGAAGAGTTTGGAGGATTCTGAGTTTATTAATAGCCATTATGTATTGTTCTGTACTAAGAAAGGGGTAATAAAGAAGACATTACTAGAACAGTATTCTCGTCCTCGTCAGAATGGTGTAAATGCCATAACTATCCGTGAAGATGACAGTGTTATTGAAGTTCGTATGACGAATGGAAACAATGAAATCATCATTGCCAATCGTAATGGACGTGCAATTCGTTTCCATGAAGCAGCAGTTCGTGTAATGGGACGTACAGCAACAGGTGTACGCGGTATTACATTGGATAATGATGGTCAGGATGAAGTAGTAGGAATGATTTGTATCAAAGATTTGAAGACAGAATCTGTGATGGTAGTTTCCGAACAAGGATATGGCAAACGTTCTGAAATAGAAGACTATCGTAAGACGAACCGTGGCGGTAAGGGTGTGAAGACCATGAATATTACCGAAAAAACAGGTAAGTTGGTAACAATCAAGTCAGTAACTGATGAAAATGACTTGATGATTATCAATAAGTCTGGTATCACTATTCGTTTGAAAGTGGCTGATGTTCGTATTATGGGCCGTGCTACTCAAGGTGTCCGTCTGATAAATCTAGAAAAACGTAACGACCAGATTGGTTCGGTATGTAAGGTTATGACAGAAAGTCTTGAAGATGAAATTCCGGCAGAAGAAGCAGAAGGAACAATTGTGAGTGATCCGAATGCTGATGCTCCTGATATTGATGATGCAGCAGACGTAAATGAAAACGAAAGCAACAACGAAATCGAGGAATAGACATAATATTAATAATTAATCAAACAACAATCATGAAAAGAGTATTATTTTCGATGGTTTTATTGATGGCTGTTAGCTTCTCATTCGCACAAACGAAGAATGTAAAAGAAGCAAAGAGTATTGCTAATGATGTAAAACCTAATTTTAAGCAGGCTGAACAGCTTATTGGGGAAGCTATGAAGAATCCTGAAACGAAGGATCTTGCTGACACATGGGACGTTGCTGGATTTATTCAGAGACGTATCAACGAAGAGCAAATGAAAAATGCTTTTTTGAAAAAGCCGTATGATACATTGAAAGTGTATAATAGCATTCTGAAAATGTATGAGTACTATACTAAGTGTGATGAATTAGCAGAAATACCTAATGAAAAGGGGAAAGTTAAAAACAAATACCGGAAAGCAAACGCTTCAAGTATGTTGGCTGAACGTCCTAATTTGATTAATGGTGGTATTCAGTATTTTAACTTGGATAAGAATAAAGAAGCCTTGAAATTCTTTGCAACATATGTTGAATCAGCTTCTTACCCAATGTTAGCTGATAAAGAATTGGCTAAAAACGATACTCTTCTCCCGCAAATTGCCTATTACGCAACATTAGCTGCTGATAGAGTAGGTGATAAAGATGCAATTATTAAGTATGCTCCTGCTGCTTTGTCTGATAAAGATGGTGGTAAATTTGCAATGCAGTTGATGGCTGATGCATATAAGGCTAAAGGTGATACTGCTGCATGGATTAAGGCTTTGGAAGAGGGTATCCTTAAGTTCCCAGGAAATGATTATTTCTTCGCTAACTTGGTTGATTATTATAATAGCTCTAATCAAGCTTCAAAAGCTATGGAGTTTGCTGACAGAATGTTATCTAATGATCCGAACAATAAGTTGTATTTGTATGTAAAAGCATATCTTTATCATAATATGAAAGAGTATGATAATGCAATCGAATACTACAAGAAAGCTATTGCTGCTGATCCGGAATATGCAGAAGCATACTCTAATGTAGGCTTGGTATATTTGATGAAAGCACAGGATTATGCTGATAAAGCAACAACAGATATCAATGATCCTAAATATGCTGAAGCACAGGCTGTAGTTAAGAAATTCTACGAAGAAGCTAAACCATTCTATGAAAAAGCTAGAGCTTTGAAACCTGATCAACAAGATTTATGGTTACAAGGTCTTTATAGAGTTTACTATAACTTGAACATGGGACCTGAATTTGAAGAAATCGATAAACTGATGAAGTAATATCGTTTTCAGGAAAATTATAAGTCTGAAAAATATGGGAAGGTTGCTAGAAATAGTAACCTTCTTTTTTTTCGTATAATTCTATTGGGGAGAGATAATCAAAATATACATTTGAGGGAATATGCATTTTTTTCTCCTGCAAATAGTAACTTTCTTCAATTGATAAAAATTAAAAAGGAGTAATATAATAACATTGCTCCTTTTTATATTAAACATAATATTAATTATTCCCAACTTTGTAGCGTGATAATTAAAACTACTTAATATTATGGCTACAAAAAATCAAAAATTAGATTCTTATATTATTCGCTATCATAACCTGAATGAGCCTGCTCAATATGATATGCGTGTATCTGTTCCTCGTTCTTATATTCGTTCTGTTGCAAAATTGCTTCGTGAAAAATATCAGTTTGTTATTGTTGCTCGTGTTCAATCTATATAATCTGTTTAATATGAAAAAATGTGAAAAATACAACATGAAACAAGCTTTTGCTGAAAAGCACGATTTCGATTTTTCTGTAAGTTATGTGCATACTTCTGTTGTTGCTGGTCGTCGTGTTACTGTTCTTAAACCTGTTAATGCGTTTGCTCTCTTTGGTATTACTGTTGTCGAAGCTCAAAAAATAGCTAAGTCTATTAACGTTCTTCCCCAATACATTTGTACAATTACTTTGATTACTGACTAATGGCTAAACAAGAACCCGAATACTTATTAAGAGTAACTATTGATGTACTCTACCGTGCCTCTCAAGAACGTATTACTTCTTTCTTCCTTGGTGAATTTGATACTATCCGCAAGGCTGAAAAACTACGTGATAATTTGACACGTTATAACCCTGATAAGCTGTTTCTAGCTAAATATGAACAAATTACTAATCCACAATTTAAAATTATTCCAAATGAAATTGACAAATGAACAAATTAAAGCTATCATCACCGCTATCTGTACTCTCATCACTACGGTATCGGCTATTGTACTTAGTACCGCTTGCACGATTTCACTATCCGTATCAAAAAACAACTCGAATAGTACTCAAAAGACGGAACAAACGTCTACCTCGTCTGTTGATTCAACTCACATAAATATTAACCCTAAAAATTTCTAACAATGGCTGATAATATCTTTGATGCTACTCTTGACGTCGATAATGACGTGAAAGTCAATAATTTTGACTGGTCTCATGCTAACAACTTAACTACACAGATTGGTCGTATTACTCCTATCTTCTGTGACCTTGTACCCGCTAAGACTTCTTTCCGTGTAAATCCTCGCTTTGGTCTCCAGTTTATGCCTATGGTATTTCCTATTCAGACCCGTATGAAGGCTCGTATTTCATTTTTCCGCTATCCTCTGCGTGCCCTTTGGAAAGACTATAAAGATTTTATTGGTAACTTCCGTGAAGGACTTGAAGAGCCGTATATTAATTTTAATACACAAAATAAATTGAATAAAATGGCTTCTACTGGTTCTCTTGGTGATTATCTTGGATTGCCTACTACTCTTGTTGGTAATTATGGTAATCGTATGAATTTTAGCCCTGTTTCTTGTTCTGCTGATTCTAATAGTAATTTTTTTGCTTATACAGCTAAGTTTAAGGCTTTTACTGGTATAGAATCATTTAAAACGGAAGCCGTTTCTAATCCTGGAATTTCATTATATATTAATCGTTCGGCTTGTCAATTATTAGCTACTGCTGGTGTTGGTCATCAAATACAGGTTCTTTCTGAAAATCTTACATGTCCAAAGTATGATTCTAATTCTCGTGGTTATCTTGAGTTTACGGGTAATGTTCCAACTTCTTATTCTTCTTCTTCTGTTATTTGTGCGGTTGTAAATGGTTCTATTAAGAACATTGTTACTCTTGATTCTTCATTTTCTTTTTCGGTCGCTGACTTATTGAAGGGCTTAACTGAAGGAGATTATTTTTCTGTGTATTTATTTACTGTTATTCCTCAAACATCTGATAATAATTTGCCTAGATTTTCGGCTGGTTATATTTCTATTGTTGGTGATGGTAATGTTTCTGATGTTGTTCTTGCTACTTCGCCATGGTATAATTCTTTATCTCCTAATAAGGACAAACAACAAAAAATCCTTGCCTATGGCTTCCGTGCTTATGAAGGTATCTATAATGCTTTTATCCGTGATAACCGTAATAACCCCTATTATCTGAACGGACAAGTACAATATAATACTTGGATTCCGAATGATGCCGGAGGTGCTGATGATACTTTGTATGAACTTCACTATGCTAACTGGGAAGAAGATTTCCTAACTACTGCTGTCCAGTCTCCGCAGCAAGGTAATGCTCCACTTGTTGGTATCACTACTTATACCCAAACTGTTTCAAATGATGATGGTACTCGTACTGAACTTGTCAAAACTGCCCTTGTAGATGAAGACGGCAAAAAGTATGGTCTTTCATTTAAAACCTCTGATGAAGGTCTTGAAGGTGTTGAATATCTTGAACTTGATAACGGCACAGCCGTTCGCCAGGCACGTAGTCTTTACGATTTGGCTACCTCCGGTATTTCTATTCCGGATTTACGTATGGTGAATTGTTATCAAAAGTTCCTTGAACTCAATATGCGCAAAGGTTATTCCTATAAAGATATTGTTGAAGGTCGTTTTGCTGTGAAGGTTCGTTATGCTGATTTACTTCTCCCTGAATTTTTCGGAGGTGTTTCCCGTGATATTGATGTTAACAGTGTTACCCAAACAGTAGATCAAAATGCTGTATCCGGTTCAGGTGATTATGCTACTGCTCTTGGTTCTCAATCCGGTCTTGCAGGTGTTCGTGGTGAAGCTAACGCTAATATAGAGTGCTTCTGTGATGAAGAGTCTATTATTATGGGTATTCTTATTGTTACTCCGTTACCTGTTTATACCCAGTTATTGCCTAAACATTTTACTTACCGTGGTCTCATGGAACATTATCAACCTGAATTTAACTTGATTGGCTTCCAACCTATTAAATATAATGAGGTCTGCCCTATTCAGGCGTATAATGCTAACCCTGATACTCTTACCGAAACTTTCGGTTATAATAGACCTTGGTATGAGTATGCACAAAAGTATGATGTTGCTCACGGTTTGTTCCGTACTAATTTGAGTAACTTCCTTATGCACCGTGTTTTCAATGAAAAACCGGAACTTGCTCAAAGTTTCTTGCTTGTAGACCCTGAACAAGTAACCGATGTGTTTGCAGTTACCGAAACAACGGATAAAATCTACGGTCAAATTTGGTTGGATTGTACGTGTAAACTTCCGATTGCTCGTGTTGCTATTCCTAGGTTGGATTAACGCGCGCGCGCTTCGTGTGTGCGAATAACTGCCCTTCTTAGTTTCAGACCCGGTTACTCTGCGATGGGGGGTCCCCTTCTAGGGGGTGCTCCGGTTAGTTTAACCTAAACCCTTAAAGGCGGAAGCCGTCTATGAAAAAATCAATGCAAATTTTCCCCGCGGAGCGAACTTGGGTGCAGCGTCACGCTGCCGCCGTCCGCGTAGGACAAAAAAATATTAACTTTTAATTTTACTATTATGGCTAAACGTATTTTAAAAGCGCAATTGCGTCCTTGTACTTGTAAATTACAAACAGGTGTTGATTATGAAATCACAAAACCCGGTCTTGCTTTGACGCCTCAAAATATCAAGGAGTTGACTGATAGAGGTATTGCCGTCAACCTTCCCAATGAAAAACAATTTCTTGAAGGTGACGCCATCTCTGCCGCCAAATCTTGGGATGTTGAACCCGTTTTCAAACGTTCTGCTGATATGTGTGAACTTTGGGAACTTGAACAAGTTGCCAAAAATAAAGTGCTTAAAGCGCACAAGGTTGATAAGAAAAAATTTGGTTAGTTATGGATATTGGCGGTTGGATAAATGGTGCAATCGCCAATACTTGGAATATTGCTTCCGGTATTGGCTCTTTTGTTCAAAAGAAAAAGAATTTGAACAAATATTTGAATTTTCAGCGTGAAGAAAATCAGAAAACCCGTGATTATAATTTGAATCTTGCTAAACAGCAGAATCAATGGAATATAGACCAATGGAATAGAGAAAATGAGTATAATACTCCATTGAATCAAATGAACCGTTATAAATCTGCTGGTTTGAATCCTGATTTGATGTACGGTCAACAAAATTTGTCTGCTGCTTCTCCTGAAATGACGTCCGGCGAAGGTGCTACTCCTATGGATTATTCACCTGTTGCCAATGGTCCTACTATTGGTGAAGCTGCTTCTATTGCTGCTAATGCCCGCTTGACAAATGCGCAAGCTAAACTTGCAGAAAGTCAAGCCGATAAGGTTGATGCTGAAACTGTCGGACAAACTATCAATAATGATTGGTTGCCTAAACTCTTGAAAGGTCAGACAGATATTAATGAAGCTGATGTAAAACAAAAGCTTGCTGATGCTGGTCTAAAAGGTAAACAGATTGAAGTTGCTGTTGAACAGATTAAGGTAATGCAACAAAGTGTAAAAGAATCTCAAAAAAAGATAGAAGATTTGCAGAGTCAAATGGAAAATCGTACTTTTCAACAAGTTCAATCAATGCTTGAATATAACTTAAGAAAAGATAAACAACGTTATGAAATCTCTGAAATTCTATCTAAAGTTGGTCTTAATCACGCTAATATTAAGCGCGTTCTTAATGTGTTACCTTTCGAGATAGCTGAGTCTATATCTCGTACGAATGTTAATGATGCTTCTGCTGCTCTTACCTTTTTAAAACAAGGTACTGAAAGACTTATTCAAGCTAGTCAACGTTTGTCTAATTCTGAAAAGTCTGAACTTATAAAGTCTCTTCAAACTGATAATTTAGAGAAAGCTCTAAATTTGTCTGTTCGTTTAGATGGTGAAGGTAAGGAACATATTGTATCTAAATTTTTTAATTCTCTTGGTTATATTATCCAAAAGATTTCACCTCTTAAGTAAACTAAGCCGGGTTGTTCCCCGGCTTTTTTACGATTTCTTCTAAAATCGTCTCTAATAACTTGATATATATAGAGTAACTGACACGCCTCTGAAAATGAGCGTTTTAAACTAGCTTTCAGTTACGAATTGCTCTAAGTGCTCCTTCTGTGAGCTAATCCCCTACTCTTATGAAACAAATATATTGCGAGAATCCCGTAATTATACGGAACTCTCAACTCAAATACTTACTTACTACATATAAAACTTATCATACTCCTAACGGTGATACTACTATAACTAACTCGATTGCAGAGTATTTTAAATACTCTTTTCCTGAATGGAAATTTAATCCCTATCGCTTTGGTGTTACTCCTGATAATATAGATGATTATTATATCGTTAACAAACATACTGGTGAAACTTTCCCAATGTTTATACTTGTTCCCTGTGGTAAATGTGAACTTTGCCGTGATAAAAAGTCCCGTGAATGGGCTTTCCGTGCTATTTGTGAAAATGCTACGTCTACCTCTATGCCCTACTTTCTTACACTTACTTACAATAATGAACACTTGCCTAAATGTGGTATCTTTAAAGAGGAAATACAATTATTCCTCAAACGTCTACGTATAAAATTAGACCGTCTAAATATATCTCATAATCTCCGTTATGTCGCTGTTGGTGAATATGGCTCTAAGTCTAAACGTCCACACTATCACATGATCCTTTGGAACTTCCCCAATGATTCTGAACACTTCCGTACTATTACTTCTGTCTTACACTTTATTGAATCCTGCTGGACTTGCTTCACTGGTAAATATAACTCTGATGGTTCTCCTATCATGGAATCCCTTGGCTTTGCTTACTGTCTCCCTTGTAAACAAGGTGCTATTGCCTATGTTATGAAATACATGAAAAAACAATTTCTACCCCCGAAAGGTAAAAATCCTCTATTCTTTCTTACTTCCCGCAAAAATGGTGGTCTTGGTGCTGAATATGCTCGTAAATTCCTCGAACACTACCGTTCTCACCCTGATGATACTAAAATAACTGCTACTGACCCTTTCACTGGCTATATTCAAACTATAACTATGCCTGGATACTTCCGCCGTATCTACTTCCCTACTCTTTCCGTTGTACTACCTAAACAGATTCGTGATGCTCACTCTGAATTGTGTAAACTTATCTCTAAACGTATCTCTATTGCTCAAGTTCTTGACCCTACTTATAAATTCCATATTGAAGATAATGAAAAAACTATCCTTAAAAAATACTGGTTCTTACCTACTCAAATCTGCCTTAAGTCTATGCCTAAATATGTCGAATATTATAAAACTATGTCTACTACCCGCCTACAAAATGAGTATATAGATAACTGTCTCCGTGCTAATGAACTCTGCCGCTATTTATATCTTGAAACTTACGATGAATCTTACTTAAAACAACGTCTACAACTTTCCGAAAAAAGGCAGCAAAAAATGTCACTATTATATGATTCTTTGCCGCCTATGAATATACAGGATATAAAATACAATTTAATCTATCGTAGAAAGGTACAAGAAAATAAAGAGATTATTTAACTGTTCGTTAGTGTTATTTATGTTAAATTATTTGGACTTAATATTGATTATTCCCTAATCGTAAATGCCCGTTTTTTGCTTGATCTGATCAGCTATTAATAACAAGTAATGGTGTATCAGAATGAAAAATCATTTTTCTAGCAATACTTGGATTAAATAATCGAGCAAATATATTCCTTTTGTAAGAAGTCAAAGTGATTATATCTATTTGATTAACTTTGATATACTGATCAAGCCCTTTTAACAAATTATCGTTCATTACTACATCATAATGAATTTCAAGCCCTGGATATTGCTTGTGAAAATATTCTTTTATGCCTGCTAGTTTTATTTCATTCCAGGTATCTTTGGAATCAGTAAGATGTATTAAAGATACAGAAAAATGGAATGATTTCCAAGTATTAAAGAATGCTTCGAAAGCAATTAAATCTCTTTGATCAAAATTGGTAATAAAGGCGATCCGTTTTACTTCACTAAACTGTTTAAATGGTGTGTTTTCGGGAATGGCCAATACAGCTGTGCGGCTTCTATCAATAACTTCAGCAGTTACACTGCCAATCAAATCGATATCTTTCTGATTCTTTCCCCGAGTCCCCATGATAATAACCATAGGACGCTGTTCCTTAGCATATCTTAAGATTTCTTCTTCTGGAATACCTTCACGTAAGATACAGCTATATTTAATATTGGGAAAATCACCCGATGTGACTTTTTCTTTTATCTTTTCTGATAAGGCATTGAGGTCAGAATGAACTTTCTGAATAATCGTTTTTACGGATTCTTCATCTCCAATCTGGTAATTGAAAATATCTCCATATGGTAATGATGAAGCATATATAGGCGTAAAATAGACGTGCAACAAAATGACTTCAGCATTTTCTGTTTTTGCTAGGTTAAATGCAAATTCACACGCTTTCATCGAATAATTAGAGAAGTCGACGGGAATTAAAATCTTATTTGACTTATTTTCTGTTTTGGGCTCCTTCTCTCCCACTATACTTTCAGACAGCCATGTAGAACTTTCTGTTATTTTCAAAGCACGTGGCAGATCGCTTTCCTTTATGCGTAAACGCACCCCCGAAGAAACAACCGGTTGTATTTGATTTACGTTGTGAATGTATGTTTCTATACCTTCATTTTCCAAGACATTCTTTAAGATCTGCGCTTTGGTGTATGTCAGAATGGCTAGGGTTACTAATTTGTCTTCCATAAATGTATATTTTATAAGGTGAAAACAAATAAGAAATCCCAATTGTTTGATTCAATTGGGATTCAGTTTGTTATATTTTAAACTTGCACAGATTCGGTAGCCTGTTCTTTTTGCATACTCATATTCAATTCATCTAGGATTTTTAAAGCCCGATCAAGAACGGTCGTATCATCCAACATTACAAGCCCACCATCCGGACCGGGCTCAAGATGTATTCCGACACTTTTTCCCTCCTTGAAATTGTGTCCTCCGAAGAAGTTTCGCACTGTATCTACGTGCAAACCAAGTTCGTCTGCTATTCTATGCATGCTACCGCTAGGCAATGAATCTTTAATTTTACGAAGTTCATTAAACGTTATTGTTCTCATGTCTCATAAATTTAATGGTTAATACTATGTGATTTTTTTATCACGCTATAAACTTAAGCAAAAAAAAAGATAAAACAAATTATTTGCTTATCTTTTTTTCTTGAATTTATAAAATCTATTAATGACCTTTATATTACTTCAATAGCGGAAGCTGGTACCCATCCTACTTTTCCATCTTCCAACCGAATTTCTTTCCATTCTTTCATAGAGTTGTCCTTGACGTTTACTTTTCTCCCTTCATGCAGAATAAACAAACTGGTACCACTCTCGCTTGGAGTACTTCGAACTGTTACACTTGGGTTCATTACTATAGCTTCATTTCGATTGACTAAATGTTCTTTTTGTTGTGAAGCAAAAAGATTAGAGCAAATGGTGACAATCAGAAAAACGATTCCTAATATGAAGCCTACTTTCTTTAACACAATCTGTTTAGAGAATATAAAAAAGTAAAGAGCTATAATCAATAGAATAAAGGATACAATACCCCATGTGGCCCATGCATCTACACTCATGCTATTTGTCAGAGATTTGATCCATGAAACAAAGAACACTTCAGGAACAGGCTCAACTTTGTCTATTGTCTTTGCGCGTGCCACTTCAAGATTAGCACGTATATCGCCATTTCCTGGTTGCAATAACAAGGCACGCTCATAATTTAAAACAGCTTTCGCTATCTCTCCTATTTTATAATAACTATTTCCCAGATTGTAATAAACGTCAGCAGCTTCTCCATTTTTTAATAATGCTTCATATATTTGAATAGCTGCTGCATAATCTTCTTTTATATATGCGGAATCGCCTTCAGCTTTTGTGGCATCTTCCAGTGTGTTACTGGAAAATGTGGTATGTGAAGCGTGGATAGAATCAACTCCATTGGTTTGTTTAGAATCAATGTTTAACGAATCTTGTGCAAAACAAGTAAGTGACATTGATAATAATATAAAAAATAATATCTTTTTCATGACACAATCTCTTCTGGGTTAATGTTTTATCGAATTCTCCATTTTGCTTATTACTTCTATTGAAGAAGAATAAACTTTATCCATGGCTTGATTTTCATCACCTGGAGCAAACCGGGCAAATTCACAGTCATTCAATGCATTCAGGAATTCTTTGATTAGTTCCTCATTTACTCCATGATTTCTTAGCTTCTCTTCAATATTATCTTTAGATAAACGAGATACCGGAATATTCAGTTTGTCACTTATATATCCCCACAGTGCCTTTAAAACTTCATCATAGAAAGCATCTTTCTTATTTTCGGAGAGTAATTTTCCAGCTAACTTCATACGTTTTGTTGCTACTTTATTGGCTTTCTTCGTACGCATTTTAGCTACGTTCGCATTTTCAGCAGCTTGCTTACGATAAATAATAAAGAAAATAATAAAGGCAAGAGCGGGAATGATATAGAATAGCCAATATGTCATTGAACCATAGAAGAAACTTCCTTTAGGTTGGAGAGTAACTTCGTTTTGTTTGATGTAACGGATGTCCTCACCTAATACTTTCAAATCCTCTTTATTAGTGAAGTTAGCAATTACTTGATCTGCATTACCCGCACCTTTCTCAACGTTTATTACATATTCTTCTGTTTTCAGCGTTTTATAAGATTTGGAGCGAATATCAAAATAACTGAAAGATACTCCTGGAATCTTATATGTTCCAGCATGTCTCGGAATTGCTAAATATTCGATAACCTTATTACCTGTAAGTCCTTCCCGGGTTAATCTGACTTGATTGTCTACTTTGGGATCGTATACTTCAAAATCATCTGGGAATTTAATTTCCGGATTAGAAATTAACTTCAGGTTACCTGTACCGGATATTACTAATTTAATAGTAATAGCATCATTGGTTTTCAGTTCCTTGTTGTTGATAGATGAAGAAATATTGAACTCTCCCACTCCACCGGAGAAATCTGCCGGTTTACCTGCAGGAAGCGGATTTACATTTATTGCTATCTTAGGGGTGGAAATTGATTTTTTTATTTCAATGACATTACTTCCTCCATTGAAGAAAGCATCAAAAGGATCATCAGATTGTACAGGCTTACCGACTGTCATCTGGAATTGAGCAGGATCAATATATAGTTTTCCTGATTGTTGCGGGAAGAGAACGAACTGACGATAAACTGTCGTATAGTAATTACGTCCCTGATAATGTTCCGGAGTCCATCTCGCATTTGTAGTCATTTCGATTTCTTGAGAATGGAAGCCTTTAAAGTCGGGTAACTTTGCATTATTCAGTTGTAAATTGGATTCTCTGGTGTATATTTTATAGGTCAGGACAAATGCTTCCTGTTCGTACACATTCGTTTTACTGGCACTTGCTGTAATAAACAAGTCTTGGTTAGAGACCCCTGTACCAGATGAGGAATGTGTAGAAGAGCTACTGCTACTATTGCTACTACCTTGATCTTGTGGCAATACTTTAATCCTTACTGAATTTGATACCATTTGATCGCCATCAGCAACAATTGAAGCTCCAGGTATTGTATATTCTCCGGCATTATTCGCCATTAATATATATGTGAATGTAATACTACTAGTAGACGTAACATTACCATTTACTATTTGAGTATTACTTTGTTGTGAACGGCTTGGCCCCATCAACACATCAAAACCTTTGATTGATGGTGCCCGGAAATCTTTCACTTTTTGTGTAGTAACAGTATACGACAGCCTGAACTGGTCGCCTACTACCACTGCGTCAGGAGCAGAAGCAGTAAAAGACACTTTATCAGCAAGCATCTGAGTGCTATATGCTATCAATGCCATCAATATAATAATCAGTTTTTTCATTGCTTATGAAATTTATATCATCAACTTTATATTACCAATCTTTTTCTAAGCGACCACCTTGCATAACTTTTTGTTGCTTTTTCACTTTGTCTTGCACATCTTTTTCATCCTGCATTACAGAATTCAGCAATTGTTCAGCATTCTCCTTTGACATCTGGTTATCTTGTTTTTTTTCTGACTTCGGTGGTTGCTGCTGATCTTTCTTTTCATCTTGTTTCTGATCTTTCTGCTTCTCTTTATTCTGATCTTGTTTTTGATCTTGCTTTTGTTGATCTTTATTCTGATCCTGATTTTGGTCTTGATTCTGCTGATTTTGTTGATCTTTCAACATTTTCTGTGCAAGAGCCAAATTGTACCGGGTTTCATGATCGGCAGGATTATTACGCAGTGACATTTTATAGGCGTCCACAGCCTTTGCATAATCTTTACCAGCTTGGAAAAGTACTCCCATATTGTGGTAGATATGGGCGAGCTTCATTTTATCCTTTTCAATTTTGCTGGCCGATACGTATTGTTCCATGGCATCCTGAAACTTTTGCTGTTGCGAAAGAGTATTTCCCAAATTGTACATAGATACTGTAGACTTGGGATTTGCTTCCAGAGCTTTCCGGTAGTTTACCTCTGCGTCAACAAATACACTATCATTAAACAGGCGGTTTCCCTTACGGATATAGTCGCGTTCTGCTTTCTGAGCCGAGACACCGACTGTCGCTAGCAGAAATACAGCGAATAGAATATATTTACTTTTTAACATACGTATAACTATTTCTTATTAGAAAACAGGTGAATGTTCTTAAATAAAGGATTTTTGCGGTCCAAAATTAAGATTTCTGCCAATAACAATAGTAGAATAACCCATGCAATAGCTTGGAATTGTTCGTTAAACTCTGTATATACTTTCGACTCTACATCAGACTTCGCCATTTTGTTCACTTCTTGATTAATAGCTCTTTGGGCTGAATTAGAGTTGTCTACTCGTACATATATACCTTTTCCTTCCTTAGCAATTTCCTGGCACATAGCTTCATTCAAACGGGTAATAATCACATTACCTTCCCGGTCGCGACGATAATCATTCGTACCTTCTACCGGAATGGGGGCACCATCAGGCATACCTACTCCCAATACACTTACTTGAATACCTTTTTCTGCAGCGGCTTTTGCGGCTTCCACTGCACCACCCTCATGATTTTCACCGTCAGTAATAACAATAATAGCACGTCCTACCCCTTCTTGTGGAGTGAAACTACGAGCTGCTAAATTGATTGCTTCCCCGATAGCTGTACCCTGTTTAGAAATCAACGAAGGATTGATGGACTCTAAAAACATCTTAGCGGAAATATAGTCACTTGTAATTGGTAGCTGAGTAAAAGCGTCACCTGCAAATACAATCATACCTACCTTATCATTGTCAAGTTCATCCACTAATCTGGAAATTAGTCTTTTTGCTTTTTCCAGACGGCTAGGTTGTACATCTTGAGCTAACATAGAGTTTGAAATATCCAAAGCTATAATTACCTCTACTCCTTTACGCTTAACCGTTTCCAGCTTAGAACCGAATTGGGGGCGTGCTAATAATACGGAGAACAAGCCAATAGCAACAAAAATAATCCAGAATTTTACATCCGGACGATATTTGGATACATCAGGCATTAATTGAGCCAATAAAGTCGGGTCCCCGAAGCGTCGGATATTCTTTCTTCTCTTGTAGTTGGAATACAAGTAGAAAGCTGCTAAAAAAGGTAATAGCAGCAATAAGTATAAATATGTAGGTTCTCCAAATCGAAACATCTTCTTACTATTTTATGATTGACAAATAACGATTGACAAACATTCTTATGGAATTTTTTTGAGTACCGAATTGCGTAATAGTACTTCCAACAAAACACAGAGGAAAGCAGCTAGGGCAAACCAGTGATACTCTTCGTCTCGTTTACTGTACTCTTTTACGTTCAGTTTCGTCTTTTCCAGTTTATCAATTTCTTCATATACTTCTTTTAGTTTCGAGTTGCTCGTAGCCCGGAAATAGTTACCATCCGTTGTTCCGGCAATCTCTGTCAATGTCTTTTCATCAATTTCCACCGGCATACTTACATATTGTACAGTATTCCCCACCGGATAAGGATAAGGGGCCATTCCATTAGTACCTACCCCGATAGTATATACACGAATACCAAAACTTTTAGCTATTTCTGCTGCTGTCATTGGAGAAATATCTCCCTTATTATTAGTACCATCCGTCAATAAGATAATAACTTTAGATTTCGCTTTGCTATCTTTTAAGCGAGTCACAGCATTAGCAATACCCATACCAACCGCAGTACCGTCAGTGATAAGGCCGCATTTAATATTATGTATCATATCCAACAATACGGCATGATCTACAGTCAACGGACATTGAGTGAAAGTTTCTCCTGCAAATAATGTAATACCGATATTATCATTGGGGCGTCCGTTGATAAATTCAGCAGCTACATCTTTGGCAGCTTCAAGTCTGTTTGGCTTTAAGTCTTCAGCCAGCATACTGGTAGAAACGTCAATAGCCAGCATAATATCAATTCCTTCTATTTCACTGTTCTGCCACTTGTTAGTAGTTTGCGGGCGTGCAAGAACCAAGATAACTAACACCAAAGCAATGCAGCGCAGTAGAAATGGAACATGCAACAAATAGTTCTTATAACTTTTAGGTGTATGTGCATATACCCGAGCATCTGAAATTTGAAGGGTTGCTTCACTTTTCTTTTGTTTCAGGATATACCATACAATATATGGTATAAGCAATAATAGCAAAAACAGATATTCAATATTGGCAAAAACCATTTTATTTATGATTTAACAGTTTACTATTTAGTATTAAGTTATACACTCTTTATACAAAAAGATTGTATAACTGCAGACCTATATATATAAAGGTACCAATCAGTGCTGCTGATAACAGTGCAATTCCGCAAATCAGCATAGCTTTAACACGTAAAGAACGTTTCTCAATGATAGTGATTTCCGTTGGTTGCGGTTTCTGGTTTTCCTCTTCCGGTTGTTTTGTCTCATTGATAAAATCGATGGCATTAATTAAATTAGCATCGTTTTCATTCATCTGAGGATCATGTTTGGCAAACTTAACTAAATCAGCGGTCTGGAACAAAAGCTTCAAGTCTGATATAGCCTCTTTATCATTCAACTCCAATAGCTGGTCAATTATTTCAGAAGAAGTCATTTCTAATGCGTTAAATCCGAAACGGTTCTTAATATAGGTGCGAAGTGTATCCGTTAGTTCGGTATAATACTCCTTCGATTGTCCTTTTTGCCATATCTTCTCTGTTTTGATACGTTCTATCTCTTTCATTGCAGCCTGATGTGGCGGCAATTTAGGTTCAACTTTTATTTTACGGATAATAGGTTTATTATCACGTATACGAATAATGAGATAGATCAGTAAACCAAGCAAAGGTAAAGCCAGGAATGAACAAGCAATCAATCCATACCAGTCTTCCCACGCAAAAGGAGCTTTCATCACAGGTTTCTGTCCAAAGAACTGGTCCGGATGTAATGTATCAACCGGCATCGAATATACTTTCAATGCCAGAGCTTTGGATTTATATACTTTATCATCTACGGTAACCGGCATTGGTGGTAGATAATATAGAGCAGAGTCAAAAGAAGTGATAATGTATTCTTGAGTAATCAACATTCGTTGGCGATCATTCAGGAATTGAGTATCCGGTTTGACAGTTTCTATAATTTCCACACCTCTTACCAATGTATCGGTGTAAGCAGGAAAAATAGCACGCTGTTTAGCATCCATGGCTACTTGCAATTGCACTTTCGCCTGTTCGCCAATCAGTATCTGCAATGAATCAATTTTTGCTTCTACCGTGACAGACTGTGCTGCTGCTTTGCCTACAGACAATAGAGCTAATAATGCTATCAGAATAATATTTCTATTCATCTTTGATTCCATTAATTTCGTTTGGCAAATAAATTCAACAATGCCTTTACGTAATCCTGGTCGGTTCTGACAGATACAGCATCCACGTTACTTTTAGTGAAAGTATCGTTAAGTTCAGTCTGCTTTTGTATCCACCAGTCACGATGTGCCCGGCGTACAGCTTTGGAAGAGGTGTCGATCCATTGTTCATGTCCAGTTTCCGCATCTTTGATTCGCATCAGTCCTACTGGGGGAAGATCACTAACCCTCCTGTCGTACACTTGTAATGCTACTACATCATGTTTTCTGTTAGCAATGGTCAGTGCATTCTTAAAGCTGTCCTGATCAATAAAGTCTGATAAGATAAATGCGGTGCAACGTCTTTTCATCACGTTTGTCAAATATTCTAAGGCAAGACGAATATTTGTACGACGGCTTTCCGGCTGAAAATCAATCAATTCGCGGATAATATATAAGATATGTTTACGTCCTTTCTTGGGAGGAATAAACTTTTCTATCCGGTCTGAAAAGAAAATCACACCAATTTTATCATTGTTCTGAATAGCAGAGAAAGCAAGCGTGGCAGCGATTTCCGTCACCATATCTTTCTTCAACTGCTTGATCGTACCAAATTCCAAACTTCCGGAAACATCGACCATTAACATAACTGTCAGTTCACGTTCTTCTTCAAACACTTTCACATAAGGTTTATTGAAGCGCGCAGTCACATTCCAGTCTATGTCACGTATATCATCGCCGAACTGATACTCACGGACTTCCGAAAATAACATACCCCTACCTTTGAAAGCCGAATGATATTGGCCTGCAAAGATATTGTTAGACAATCCTCGTGTCTTTATTTCAATTTGGCGAACTTTTTTTAGTATTTCACTTGTTTCCATTTATACAGTAGTTAAGTAGTAAGTAGTTAAGTAGTCATGTATAGATATTAATGACTACTTATTGACTGTATTATAACTACAAATTAGGGCACTTCAACCTTATTCAGAATCTTACTGATGATTTCGTCCGAAGTCATATTATTAGCTTCAGCTTCGTATGTCAATCCAATACGATGACGGAGAACATCATGTGCTACAGCACGTACATCTTCCGGAATTACGTAACCGCGACGTTTGATAAATGCATACGTACGAGCAGCCAAAGCCAGATTGATAGATGCACGAGGTGAACCTCCGAATCCGATCATATCTTTCAGTTCCTTGAGATCATACTTTTCAGGGAAACGGGTTGCAAATACAATATCTACAATATAACGTTCAATCTTCTCATCCAGATACACTTGACGAACAACTTTACGTGCTTCAATAATTTCATCCGCTTTGAGAATAGGCTTCACATTGAACTTCTCACCATTGATATTTTGGCGAATAATCAGTTTTTCTTCTTCCAGCTTCGGATAATCAATGACAACTTTCAGCATAAAACGGTCAACTTGTGCTTCAGGAAGCGGGTAAGTACCTTCTTGTTCGATAGGGTTCTGAGTAGCCAGTACAAGGAAAGGTTCCGGTAATATGAATGTTTCTTTACCAATAGTAACCTGACGTTCCTGCATTGCTTCCAGCAAAGCACTCTGTACTTTAGCAGGAGCACGGTTGATTTCATCAGCTAATACAAAGTTTGCGAAAATTGGTCCTCGCTGCACTTTAAAAGATTCATCTTTCTGACTGTAAACCATTGTACCAATAACGTCGGCAGGCAATAAGTCCGGCGTAAACTGGATACGGCTATACTTCGCATCAATCAGAGAAGCGAGTGTTTTAATAGCCAAAGTTTTCGCCAAACCAGGCACACCTTCCAAAAGAACGTGACCATCGGAAAGTAATCCGATAAGCAGTGATTCAACCAAATGTTTCTGACCAACAATGATTTGGTCCATCCCTGTCGTAAGATTGGTAACGAAAGCACTTTGTCTTTCAATCCGCTCATTTAGCTCGCGGATATCAATTGATTCAGCCATAAATACTTAATATTTTATTATTTAAATCCCTTTTATTTTATGTAAGCCTTTCCTGTGTGTTGTAAGGCTTCTTATTTTGCCTCCAAAAGTACGCCATATAATTAACGATTGCAACTAATTTTTATTAAAAAACAATGCGAAATCTTTAGATTAAGGTACTTTCATACGCTTTTGTACATCCATAACATTTCACCCGATCAATACAGGATTTGTATGATCGGGTGAATGGATTATTGCTATTTATTCTTTTGTAAGTTCCGGTATTTCAATTGTTGTGCCATATGGTACGTTATTGGGGTTCTTAATAACCTTCGGATTGTGCTTCACAATGTATGGCCACATTGCTTTTGTACCATAAAAACGCAAGGAAACCCTAGTTAAAGTTTCTCCTTCTTTGATTGTATATTTTGTTTTGGTTCCTGTAATTTTATAAGATGCTGAATCCAAATAAGCAGATGTAGCGGGTTGCTGTGGAGCTGTCTGGGGTTCTGCTTTGGCAGGAACAGTTTCTTCTTTTTGAGCAACAGGTGGTGTGGGCGTAACAACTTTAGGTACATCAGGAGTTATTTCCTTTATGGTATCCTTCTGTTCAATTGTATCGGAAAGTTGTGTTTCCGGTTGAACGGGTTGAGTTGTCACAGGTGGCATATCCAGCGCATTCTTGTCAGATGAAGAAGAAAATAAATCCGGGTAATAAATAAACAGGATAACCCCTCCACATAATAACAAAACGATTACAATAACAGCTATTAAATAAGGTACAGGAGATTTTTCCTTCACTGGAGCTGTTTTTTTAGAAGCCGGTTGGGATACATGTTCTGATTTGACCGGTTTTATCGTTTCTTTTTTAGCAGGAGGTATTATAGGAGCCACAGGTTGCAGATTTGCTTTCATAAGCTCTTGTTCTATAATTTTCTCGGCAGTGATCTCCTCTTTTTCTTCTATTATAGGTGCTGCTGGTTGTTGTTCTACCATTGCGACTTCCTCTTCCGGGACTTCTTCATCTTCCAGCTGTTCGACTTTCTCTTCAATATTAGTTTCTGTGCTGGTCCTTTTAGGTTCTACATGAGAGGATGGCTCAATAGATTCTTCTACTGTAGATACATTTTCAACGATAACAGGTTCTTCAATGGAGTCTTCCACAGATGGTTGAGCAGTTATTTGCTCTTCCTGAATCAACTTTTTTTCTGAAAGCTCATCATCAGTGCTTTCATATTCCTCTGTTACAAGGGGGGGCGTATTCTCACCAATCTCATTCAATACAGTTTGTGCTGATGCTTCCTCACCTGCTTCTTCTTCCTCTGTATCTTCTATCGGAGTATCTCCCAAAATTGTATTTTCATTCAATACAACAGTCTCAAAGTGCGCGAAAGGCTTATTTATTGTATCTCTTAGATTGGCATCCGGAGAAAATGAGACTTTTGTATGTCCCTTTATCTGGAAACGTTCTCCTGTGTTGACATTGACACTTTCCCGGCTATCTACATCAATAAGTTTGAAAGTTCCCAATCCTTTGATTTTTACAGTCTTTTCGTTCTCCAAAGCTTGTTCTATCAAGAGAAAAAACTCTTTAACAAACGCTTCGGCGTCTTTCTTGGTCATGCTATGTTTGGCTGCCAATAAGTCAGTAAGGTCTTGAATTGTTAGTCTTTCATTCATAACGGGAAATTATTTATTTAAACTTATCTTTCAATGTATTGCTAGGTCTATAAGATAGCACTAATTTGGGTGGAACCAACATGCGTTGTTTACTTGCCGGGTTGATTGAAATTCGTTCCGCTTTCTTTTTAACTTCAAAAGAGCCGAATCCTTGAACTGCAATCACATTACCTTCTTCCAATTCTTGTGTCATGCTGGACAACAAAGAACCTATCAATTCGGAAGTATCCTTGATTGTGTATCCCAATCTTTCCGCTAGTTCGGATGTAAATTCCTTATTATTCATAGTCATTTATAATCTTTGCATATAAATCAAAATCGTCTGCATTCGTCACTTCCACCTGATAAAACTGTCCGATCTTAAGTTCTCTCTCTGAACGCTTAACCAGCATTTCCGGATCTACTTCCGGTGAATCAAATTCTGTTCGTCCAATATAATAATCTCCTTCCAAACGGTCGATGATAATTTTCATCTGTTTACCGATTTTTTCCGCACTTAATTCTGCCGAGATACCTTGCTGGATGTCCATCAATTCATCAAGTCTGGCTTGTTTAACCTCTTGTGGAATAGAATCTTTGTATGTTTCTGCAGCATAAGTTCCCTCTTCTTCGGAATATGCGAAAGCTCCCATCCGATCGAAACGTACTTTGCGCACAAACTCTTTAAGCTCTTCGAAGTCTTCCTCGGTTTCTCCGGGATGCCCTACCATTAAAGTTGTTCGCAGGTGAATGCCTGGCACTTCTTTACGAAATTGTTCAATCAGTCGGTAAGTATCCTCTTTGCTCACTTGCCGACGCATTAATTGCAACATATTGTCACTGATATGCTGAAGAGCAATATCCATATATTTACATACATTATCGCGTTCACGCATAACCCGGAATAAATCCGTTGGGAAATGTGCCGGATAGGCATAATGCAACCGAATCCATTCCACGCCAGGGATATCGGAAATACGTTCAATCAGTTCCGGAAGCATTTGCTTCTTATACCGATCGATCCCATAATAAGTCAATTCCTGTGCGATCACCTGAAACTCTTTCACGCCTTGCGATACCAGGTATCGTACTTCGTCCAAAATTTCCTCCATCGGTTTGGAGATATGGCGTCCTGTAATAATGGGAATGGCACAATAAGAACATTTGCGGTCACACCCTTCTGAAATTTTCAGGTAAGCATAGTGTTGGGGAGTTGTCAATGTCCGTTCGATATATAACTCATCATGATAGCCCTTTCCTAAATCTTGTAAAAGCTCCTTCCAATTGAATTTGCCATAAAATTTATCTACTTGCGGTATCTCAACAGCCAATTCCTTCAGATAACGTTCGGAAAGACAACCCATCACGAAAAGTTTCTTTAAATCCCCTTCTTCCTTTCTTTCAGCAAACTCCAGAATCATATTTATGGACTCCTCTTTGGCATCACCAATAAAGCCACACGTATTGATTACTGCAATTTCTCCTTGTGGATTTTCAGTATCATGGGTTACGCTATATCCGACTTCTTCCAGTTGGCGCATTAACTGTTCGGAGTCAACCAAGTTTTTAGAGCATCCTAAAGTGATAATATCTATTCTCTTTCTTTTCATGCGTTCTCTCCAAACAAGGAATCAACGAATTCATTTTTACGGAATACTTGCAGGTCTTCCATACCTTCACCTAACCCGATATATTTAACAGGAATCTTGAATTGATCGGAAATACCAATCACGACACCACCTTTAGCGGTTCCGTCAAGTTTAGTGATAGCCATGGCAGTTACTTCGGTTGCCAGAGTGAATTGTTTGGCTTGTTCGAATGCATTTTGTCCGGTGGAACCGTCCAATACCAATAAAACTTCATCCGGTGCATCGGGCACGACCTTCTTCATCACATTCTTGATTTTGGTTAACTCGTTCATCAAGCCCACCTTATTATGCAGGCGACCGGCTGTATCAATTATAACCACATCTGCGTTGTTGGCAACGGCAGAACTAAGAGTGTCATAAGCCACAGATGCAGGATCCGCTCCCATTTTCTGTTTAACAACAGGAACCCCTACCCGTTCTCCCCAAATCATTAACTGTTCTACGGCTGCAGCGCGGAAAGTATCGGCTGCTCCCAAATAAACCGATTTGCCTGCTTTTTTGAATTGATAAGCCAGCTTGCCGATAGTTGTAGTCTTCCCTACTCCATTCACTCCCACAACCATAATTACATAAGGTTTCCTTGTGATGGGTACGTCAAAATCAGCTACATCATCCGAGTTGTTTTCGGTAAGCAAAGCTGCTATTTCGTCACGTAATATAAGATTCAGTTCTTGAGTATTCACATACTTATCAGCCGCAGCGCGTTTCTCGATGCGTTTGATAATATTTAAAGTTGTTTCTACACCTACGTCAGATGTGATCAGTACTTCTTCCAGATTATCTAATACTTCATCGTCTACTTTTGACTTACCAGCCACAGCACGAGCAATCTTACTGAATACGCTCTCTTTGGTTTTAGATAATCCTTTATCTAAAGTTTCCTTCTTCTCCTTTGAAAAAAAACTAAAAAATCCCATATTGACACTTGTTTGTATAATACATTTGCTACAAAGATATAACAAAGGATTGGAAAAGTAAAAAAAGAAGCAATAAAAAATCCCCTCATTGTTCACCAATGAGAGGATTTTGCAGTTATAGCGTATATGCTATTTCGATTATTTTTTGAAAAAGTCTTGTACTTTTTCGTTCGGAACCATTTGTTCATCAAAAACGTATGCTCCAGTTTTCGGAGATTTTACCATTTTGATAACCTTGGTATAAGCACGACCTTCTTTTGAACCTTCGTGCAAACTTGCTACTGTTTTCTTTGCCATGGGTTATACTACTTTTATTATTTAATTTCCTTGTGTACTGTTACTCTCTTCAGAATTGGGTTGTATTTTTTCAACTCAAGTCTTTCTGTAGTATTCTTTCTGTTCTTAGTTGTGATATAACGAGATGTTCCCGGCATTCCACTGTCTTTGTGTTCTGTACATTCCAGAATCACTTGTACTCTGTTACCTTTTGCTTTCTTTGCCATTGTAAGTTTTCTCCTCTACGTTTAGCCGATTACTTTAATGCTTTTCCAATCACAATAACCTTTAGCCACTGCTTCAGTCAGCGCAGCATCCAGTCCTTTTTTGTTGATAATACGCAACCCGTTAGCGCAAAGGCTAAGGCTGATCCAACAATCCTGTTCTACATAATAGAACTTTTTGTTAAACAAGTTCAAATCAAAGGTTCTTTTAGTTCTTCTCTTTGAGTGTGAAACATTGTTGCCAATCATGGCTTTCTTTCCGGTAATTTGACAAATCTTCGACATTTCTATCTTATTTTTATAGTTTTATATCTATACTTATTTCAAACAGGACGCAAAGTAAGCACTTTTATCCGTATAAAACAAGAATTTCTTAAAATAATTCACTTTCAGGCACCTATTTTTCTTTATTTGAGTAAATCACGGAGCATTAATAGGGCATTATTGCCAGCTCTTTCAATGTTCATGCCTCTTCCGCGGTTTGTTTCTTGCTTGTAAGTATGAATTTCGTTTTTATAACCAGCAGCTATCCATACAGTTCCCACCGGCTTTTCCGGAGTACCACCTCCAGGGCCTGCTATCCCTGAAGTAGCAACAGCGCAATCTGTTTTTAATGTTTTCATCGCACCTTTTACCATTTCAATCACAGTTTCCTCACTGACAGCTCCATATCGTTCCAAAGTTTCGGAGGAAACGTGCAAAAGCCCCATTTTTACTTCATTAGAGTAGGCCACTACACTTCCATTAAAATATTCAGAACTGCCGGCGATGGAAGTCAACCGTGCGGCAATACTGCCCCCAGTACAACTTTCTGCGGTGGAAACGGTCAATTTCTTCTTTTTTAAAAGCTCACCGACTATAACCTCCAATGGTGTATCTTCTTCACTGAAAATATCTTCACCAAGTATTTCCTCTAATTTTAACTTTTCACGTTCAAGAAGTACTTTTACTTCTTCTCTGTTTTGTCCTCGTCCTGTCAGTCTAAGACGAATAATGCCAAGTTTGGGTAGATATGCCAATTTAATGCATTCCGGTAAAGCATTCTCCCACGATTCTAACTTTTCGGCTAATACAGATTCCGGATAGTGCTGTACGAGAAATGTTTGATGCATAATAACATCCGTTTGAAACCTATCGTGCAGCTTAGGTAACACGCTTTCTGTCATCACAGCAATCATCTCTTGTGGAACGCCCGGCATGGAAACAAGTACCTTGCTATCCCTCTCGAACCAACTGACAGAAGCACTTCCCACAGGGTTATTTATTACCATACAATCTTTCGGGACCATTGCCTGGCTTTTATTGAGTGCATTCATTGGTATTTTTCCTGCCAGTACCCGCTTTACGTTTTTGAATACTTCTTCGTTGAAAACCAGTTCCGTATGGAAGTATTTACATAAAGTCTGTTTGGTAATATCGTCTTTGGTAGGTCCGAGGCCTCCGGTTACTAAAACAATATTCACCCTTTCCATCGCATTATCAATCGCTTCCATGATTTCTTCTTCCCGGTCACGGATTGAAACAATACGAAGAACCTCAATACCTATTTTATTTAATTCCTGCCCCATCCAGGCAGAATTAGTATCGACAACCTGTCCTATCAGCAGTTCATCGCCAATGGTTATTATTTCGGCAAACATACTTCTTAGTTTTATCCTATTATATATAAGGTATACTTATTATAATGTCACACGGGAATAAGCCGGAAGATCAATAGAACAAAAATCCTTATCCAGATATTTGAAATATCCGGTAATGGCAATCATGGCTGCATTATCGGTAGTATAACTGAATTTAGGGATGAAAATATTCCAACCATATTTCTCGGCGTGTTCTCGGAAAGCATTGCGTAATCCGTTATTTGCAGAAACTCCTCCGGCTACTGCTATTTCATTAATTTTATATTCTTTGGCAGCTTTCCGTAATTTATCCATCAGAATGTCCACTACAGTAGCTTCCAATGATGCTGCAAGGTCCACTTTATGATGCTCTATAAAATCTGGATCATCTTTTAGCCAGTCGCGTAATGAATATAAAAAGGAAGTTTTCAATCCGCTGAAACTGTAATCTAAACCGGGAATATGCGGTTTGCTAAATGTAAAAGCTTTCGGATTTCCCTGGCGTGCTAATTTGTCAATGATTGGTCCACCCGGATAGCCAAGTCCCATCACTTTAGAACATTTATCAATTGCTTCACCTGCCGCATCGTCAATAGTCTGTCCGAGGATCTCCATATCATTATAGGCTTTTACCAGTATGATTTGTGAATTTCCTCCGGATACCAGCAAGCAAAGAAATGGGAAAGCGGGCTGCCTTTCTTCCTCTCCTTCTGCTTTAATAAAATGTGCTAAAACATGTCCGGTCAAGTGATTAACGTCAATCATTGGAATGTTTAAGGAACGAGCAAATCCTTTTGCAAAGGAGACTCCGACAAGCAAAGACCCCATCAATCCTGGACCACGAGTGAAAGCTACTGCGCTCAACTCTTCTTTGGTGACACCGGCACGTTTTAATGCTTCATGTACTACCGGTACGATGTTTTGTTGGTGTGCCCGTGAAGCCAACTCGGGTACTACTCCACCGTATGCTTCATGTACGGCTTGACTTGATACCACATTTGACAGCAAATAACCATCCTTGATTACGGCTGCCGACGTATCGTCACAGGAGGATTCAATTCCTAAAATTATTGCACTCATAAGTATTTAAACTATTAAACGGTGCAAAAGTAATCATAAAACTACGATTCGTAACGAACTATTTTATATTTTTGTTCGCAAAATAAAAGTTATCGCATATCAGAACGCTGAAAAAGACTGTACGCTGGGTAGTTGGTATTGTACTGGGAGTATATATCGGGACTATTGTTTTGCTGAATATACCAAGCATTCAGCAAACAATGAGTGTATTTGTGGCTAAAGAACTTTCCGAAGTTTTAAACACAAAGGTAGTGATTGGTAGAATTAATATCGGTCTATTGAACCGTATTATTATTGATGATGTATTGCTTGACGATCAAAGTGGTCAGGAAATGCTTAAAGTCACTCGTTTATCCGCCAAGTTTGATATTATGCCTTTCTTTAAAGGAAAGATATCCATTAGCAGTGTTCAGCTCTTCGGATTTAATATCGATCTCCGGAAAGAGACTCCGGAGTCTCCTCCTAATTTTAAATTTGTTTTGGATGCTTTTGCTTCCAAAGATACAGTAAAGAGAGAAAGTTCACTTGATTTACGAATTAACTCCATCCTGATTCGTCGTGGAAGGATGTCCTATCATGTGTTATCGGAACAGGAAACACCGGGAAAATTTAACGCCAAGCATATTCAGCTTCAAAATATCATAGCCAATATATCGCTGAAAGCCTTAAGTAAGGACTCTTTGAATTTAGGAATCAAGCGATTGAGCCTTGATGAAAAGGCATCCGGCTTTTCTTTGAAAAAAATGAGTTTGAAACTGGTTGCCAATGACAAGCAGACAAACATTGATAATTTTACTATAGAGTTGCCCGAAACATCTCTCAAGCTGGATACCATTCATTTAGAGTATGATAGTTTGAAAGCTTTTGACCGTTTTACAGAACAAGTGCATTTCTCTTTCCGTACTTTGCCGTCGCAGGTTACTCTAAAAGATATTTCTCCTTTTGTTCCTATCCTATCGCATTTCAAGGAACCGGTGACATTGGATATGGAGGTGAAGGGAACTGTGGACCAGTTGACTTGTTCGCATTTGGAAATTACGGCCGACGACCGCCAGTTTCGTCTGCGAGGGGATGTGTCGCTTCAGGACTTGTCGCGTCCACAAGATGCGTATGTATATGGAACACTTTCCGAGCTTTCAGCCAATACTCGTGGAGTCGGCTTCTTAGTGCGTAATTTGAGTCACAATTATAATGGAGTTCCTCCACTTCTCGAACGTTTGGGAAATGTAAGTTTTCAGGGAGAGATTTCAGGATACTTTACGGACCTAGTTACTTACGGGCAATTACAAACGAGTCTTGGAAATGTAAAAACCGACTTAAAATTGAGTTCTGACAAGGCTAAAGGACTGTTTGCATATTCCGGTGCTGTCAAAACTGAAGATTTCCAGCTAGGTAAATTATTGGATAATGAGAAGTTGGAAGAAATCACTTTCAATCTGGATGTACATGGGCGGCACATTACCGGGCAATTGCCAGCTGTGGAATTGAAAGGATTGATCGCTTCGGTAGATTATAGCAGATATAGATATGAAAATATCACATTGGATGGAGAATACAAACAAGGTGGATTTAATGGTAAAGTGGCGTTGGATGACCCTAATGGATCGATTTATCTGAATGGAGATGTAAATGTTACGTCTAAAGTGCCTACTTTTAATTTTCTTGCAGTAGTCAACAAAGTACGTCCACATGATTTGAATCTTACGACTAAATACCCAGATGCGGAGTTCTCTTTAAAACTGAAAGCTAATTTCACGGGTGGATCAGTGGATGAGATGATTGGAGAAATCAATGTGGATAGTTTGGAATTTACAGCTCCGGATAAAGCATATTTTATGCAGAATATGAATATCCGGGCTACCAAACAGAACGGCGAGAACCAACTAAGATTGACTTCAGAATTCCTGAAAGCAAGTATAGAAGGTAAATTCCAGTACCACACATTACCTGCCAGTATTCTGAATATTATGCGGAAGTATGTGCCGTCTTTGATATTACCTCCCAAGAAGCCGATTGAAACACATAACAATTTTCTGTTTGACGTACATATATATAATACGGACATTTTATCTACAATCTTTGATATACCGTTGACAGTGTACACTCATTCCACATTGAAGGGATATTTCAATGATGCCTTACAACGCTTGCGTGTAGAAGGATATTTTCCCCGTCTGCAATATAAAAATAACTTTATTGAGTCGGGCATGATTCTGTGCGAGAATCCTGCAGATCATATTCGTGCACAGGTTCGTTTGACTTCTTTGAAAAAGAAAGGGGCAGTCAATCTATCCTTGGATGCACAAGCTAAAGATGATAATGTCAGTACGACATTGAATTGGGGGAATAATGCTGCAGTGACATATAGCGGGCAATTGGCTGCCGTTGCCAAATTTCTACGTACAAGCGGAGAAAAACCATTGTTGAAAGCGATGGTAGATGTAAAACCTACTGATGTTATTTTAAACGATACTCTTTGGAAGATACATGCTTCACAAGTGGCGGTCGATTCAGGCAGGGTGGATGTGAATAACTTCTACTTTAGCCATCAGGATAGATATGTACGTATTAACGGCCGGCTCTCCGAGAATCCTAAAGATACTGTAAAGGTTGATTTAAAAGATATAAATATGGGATATGTATTTGATATTGCAAGCATATCCGACGATGTGAATTTTGAAGGTGATGCAACGGGAACAGCTTATGCAAGCGGAGTGCTAAAGAAACCTATTATGAATACCCGTTTATATATAAAGAACTTTTCACTTAATCAGGGTCGCTTGGGTGATTTGGATATTTATGGTGAGTGGGATAACGAAAATAGAGGTATCCGGTTGGATGCATCCATTCAGGACATATCCCCTTCTCCGTCACGTGTCACAGGTATTATTTATCCATTGAAACCCGAGAGCGGACTTGATTTAAATATTGAAGCAAATGAATTGAACTTAAAATTCCTCGAACATTATATGAAGTCTATTGCCAATGATATTAAAGGACGTGGGACGGGAAAAGTACATTTCTATGGAAAATTCAAAGGATTGAATTTGGATGGTGCGGTTATGACAGACGCTTCCATGAAGTTTGATATTCTGAACACACATTTTGCTGTAAAAGACACGATTCATCTGGCTCCTACCGGATTGACATTTAATAATATACATATATCCGACATGGAAGGACATTCGGGAAGAATGGACGGATATTTGCATTTCCAGCATTTTAAGAACTTAAACTATCGTTTTGAGATACAGGCAAATAATATGCTTGTGATGAATACGAAGGAATCGGCAGATATGCCTTTCTATGGTACGGTATACGGTACCGGAAATGTATTACTTGCCGGAAATGCCACACAAGGGTTGGACGTAAACGTGGCTATGACAACCAACCGAAATACTACCTTTACTTATATTAATGGCAGTGTAGCATCGGCTACCAGTAATCAGTTTATTAAGTTTGTAGATAAAACACCCCGTCGTACTATTCAGGATTCTATTCAGGTAATCTCATATTATGAACAAATACAGCAAAAACGTCAGGCAGAAGAAGAGCAGAAAACGGATATCCGTTTGAATATTCTGGTGGATGCAACTCCCGATGCCACCATGCGAATTATCATGGATCCTATTGCCGGAGACTATATCAGCGGAAAAGGTACGGGAAATATTCGAACGGAATTTTATAATAAGGGTGATGTGAAGATGTTTGGTAATTATCGAATTAATCAGGGAGTATATAAATTCAGCTTGCAGGAAGTAATCCGTAAGGACTTTATAATCAAGGATGGAAGCACAATAACGTTCAATGGAGCACCTCTGGATGCTAACATGGATATACAAGCTTCATATACAGTGAATTCTGCTTCCTTGAATGACTTGATACCGGATGCTTCGGCTATTATCCAACAACCCAATGTACGTGTAAATTGTATCATGAATTTAAGTGGTATGCTGGTACGTCCGACTATCAAGCTGGGCATAGAGCTTCCAAATGAAAGGGATGAAATACAAACATTGGTGCGTAACTATATCAGTACGGAAGAACAGATGAATATGCAGATCCTTTACCTGCTGGGTATTGGTAAGTTTTATACGGAAGATGCACGGAATAATAATCAAAATTCGAATGTGATGTCTTCGGTGCTCTCATCTACCCTCTCCGGCCAGTTGAACAATGCACTTTCACAAGTCTTTGAAACAAATAACTGGAATATAGGTACGAATTTGAGTACGGGTGATAAAGGTTGGACGGATATGGAAGTAGAAGGTATTCTATCGGGACAATTATTGAATAATCGTTTATTGATAAACGGAAACTTCGGTTATCGGGATAATCCGATGGCTAATACTAACTTTGTAGGAGACTTTGAAGCAGAATGGTTGATTACCCGTTCGGGAGATATACGCTTAAAGGCTTATAATGAGACGAATGACCGCTATTATACAAAAACAAATCTGACTACACAGGGAGTAGGTATCATGTACAAGAAGGACTTCAATAAATGGAGTGATCTCTATTTTTGGAATAAATGGCGGTTGCGTAATAAGCGCAAACGGGAAGAAGCAGAAAAGGTGAAAACGCAACAAACGGACAGTATCACTGATAAAACAGCTAAATCGGCAGTAAAGAGAAATCATTCGCAACAACAATAAACATAATATAAACGATGACATATCCGCTTGGAATCATGTCATCGTTTATATTATGTGATCAGGATTTATTATGAGATGACAATGCCATCTTCATTAATGCAACTTCTCGTCACTTCAGTCAATTAAACAGAGAAAGGTTTAGAAGTCAATATCAATCAAATTAAATTTCAAGTCGAATTTCAATTCCGTACGGTTGGACAGTTTTACTTCATAATCTTTTTTATCCCTCTCTATTTTCAGGATTTTAGCATCGGGATAATTGGTCGTTACATATTTTTGAATTGTTGCAGGGATAATAGCTGTAGGTACCGCGCTATATTTGCAATTCACTTCTTCCCAGTTTCCTTTGTTATCAAATTCTACTTTATCGCCATTAGTGAAAATCACTTCATAACTTTTATAGAAGAAATCACTTTCCATTTTGGCTAATGCTACTTTGCTGTCGGCAAAATGCTGTTTGATAAACTGCTGGGCCTGTTGTGGCATTTGAGTTACCTGAATAGGTTTGTCGTCATCTGCACGAGCTACTGTTTGCAATGTAAAAAGACATACTAATAAGAATACTAACTTTTTCATAATCGTTGTTTTTTAAATATTGGTTTTTACTACTATTATTAATTTCACATTGCAAAGATGAAAGGAGAATCTGAAAAGATTTGGGAATTTTGAGAATTATCAAGAAAAAAATCTCATAAAAATATAGTGACGCTATCCTGTTAACATAGCGTCACTATCTATAAAGGATACCGTCACCATCCCATAAGGATAGCGTCACTATAATCTCTTCCTGAAATTAGATTCTTTAGGATTCTTTTAAAACTACTAATATACACATCGTTTATTTTTGCACACACGAATTTGACGATATTCATATTAAATAACCATAAGAACTTTTTTATGACTATGAGAACAAATTATTTTTTATTATTAGCTATTCTATTGGGGGTTATTCCCATGAGTTACACACACGCCAATGATTCAATACCGAAAAGCGTGATTCTGTACACACCTTACACAAAAATCTCCGTATCGCCCGGAGCGTCAATTGATTACAGTATTGATCTTATCAACAACACGGACCAATTGACGAATGCGAATCTTTCTGTCAGCGGATTATCCGCCAGTTGGAAACACGAAATGAAATCCGGTGGCTGGAGTCTTAGCCAGTTGTCGGTACTTCCCAAAGAGAAAAAGACTTTTAATTTAAAAGTCGAAGTTCCATTAAAAGTGAATAAAGGCAATTATCATTTTGTGGTATATGCCGGAAACGCTAAACTTCCCTTGAATGTGGTGGTTGCCCAAAAAGGAACGTACCAAACCGAATTTACTACTGACCAGCCCAACATGCAGGGAAATTCGAAGTCAACCTTCACTTTCAGTGCTACTTTAAAGAATCAGACCGCCGATCAGCAACTATATGCTTTGATGGCTAATGCCCCCAGAGGGTGGAATGTCGTTTTTAAACCGAACTACAAACAAGCCACTTCTGCACAAGTAGAGGCAAACAGTACACAAAATGTAAGTATAGATATTACCCCTCCTGCCAATGTAGAAGCCGGTAGCTATAAAATTCCGGTACGTGCTGCTACAGGTACAACTTCTGCCGAATTGGAACTGGAAGTAGTTGTCACCGGTTCTTATCAAATGGAACTGACTACTCCTCGCGGGTTATTGAGCACAGATGTCACAGCTGGTGATGTGAAGAAATTAGAGTTGGAAGTAAGAAACACTGGTTCTTCATTACTGAAAGACATTCAGTTGTCTGCCAATAAACCTGCAGACTGGGAAGTTACTTTTGAACCTTCAAAGGTTGACGCATTAAAAGCTGGAGAGACATCAACGGTAATGGCTACTTTGAAAGCTTCTAAAAAAGCGCTGCCCGGGGACTATGTGACTACTATCATGGCTAAAACTCCTGAAGTAAATGCCGATGCGCAGTTCAGAATTGCGGTAAAAACTCCGATGATATGGGGATGGGTAGGTGTGCTTATCATCATTGCTACTATCGGTGTGGTTTACTATCTGTTCCGTAAATATGGAAGGAGGTAAATGATGGGCGAACAAGTGATCGTACTTACCGATTTGACCAAACAATATGGTAATTTCACTGCTGTAGATCATATTCGCCTGAATATCCGGAAAGGGGAAATCTTCGGATTGCTGGGACCGAATGGTGCCGGAAAATCAACTACTATCTTAATGATGCTAGGGTTGACGGAGCCTACTTCGGGAACAGTTGAAATCTGTGGAATAAATTCTACCACTCATCCTATTGAAGTAAAAAGGAGGATAGGTTATTTGCCTGAAGATGTAGGATTTTATGATGATATGACAGGACCGGAGAACTTGATCTATACAGCGCGATTAAATGGTATTCCTGATAAGGAGGCGAAAACCAAAGCTATGGAACTGATGAAGCGGGTAGGCCTTGAAGAACAGTTAACCAAAAAGACCGGAAAATATTCTCGTGGCATGAGACAGCGGTTGGGATTGGCTGATGTGCTTATTAAAAATCCGGAGATTATTATCCTCGATGAACCGACTTCAGGAATTGACCCGGCTGGTGTTCAGGAGTTTATCGAACTGATTCGCTGGTTGAGTAAGGAAGAGGGGTTGACTGTACTTTTCTCTTCCCATCACTTGGATCAGGTACAGAAAGTATGCGACCGGGTTGGTTTGTTTAGTAATGGCCAATTACTTGCGTTGATCGATATGGCAGAACTGAAAGACAAGAAACAGGAATTGTCTGATATTTATAACCATTATTTTGAGGAAGGAGGAGAAAGACATGAATAAAGTCAATCATCCTTTTTGGGTGATCGTCAACAAGGAAATTTCCGACCATGTCAAAAGTTGGCGGTTCATTATATTAATAGGTATTATAGCGCTTACCTGCATGGGATCGCTATATACAGCACTCACAAATATTGGTGAAGCTATCAAGCCTAATGATCCGGACGGCTCGTTTTTATTTCTGAAGTTGTTTACGGTTTCAGATGGGACTCTCCCCTCTTTTGTACTGTTTATTAACTTCTTAGGACCTTTATTAGGAATCGCCTTAGGATTTGACGCAGTCAATTCCGAACAAAATAAAGGAACATTGAGCCGTATGCTGTCCCAGCCTATTCATCGTGATTGCATTATCAACGCGAAGTTTGTGGCTGCTCTAATTGTAATAGGTATCATGCTGTTTGTATTGGGCTTTTTGGTAATGGGCTGTGGATTGATTGCCATTGGCATTCCTCCTACAGCAGAAGAGTTTTGGCGAATTGTTTTCTTCATCATTACCAGTATCTTTTATGTAGCATTTTGGCTGAATTTAGCTATTTTGTTTTCACTTCGTTTTCGTCAGGCAGCGACTTCTGCATTGGCATCGGTGGCTGTTTGGTTGTTCTTTAGCGTATTCTATACCATGATTGTTAATTTGGTGGCAAAAGGTTTGAGTCCGTCACAGATGGCGTCGCCTTATCAGATTATCAGTTATCAAAAGTTTATTTTGGGATTGATGCGTTTGGCACCGAGTGAATTGTTTAATGAAGCTACCACTACATTATTGATGCCTTCTGTTAGAAGTTTGGGACCATTGACTATGGAACAGGTTCAGGGAGCTATTCCCAGTCCGCTTCCGTTGGGACAAAGTCTTTTAGTCGTATGGCCGCAACTGACGGGACTGATTGCAGCAACAGTTATCTGTTTCGCTATCTCTTATATCATGTTTATGAGGAGAGAAGTACGATCCCGATAACTGACTCACCATAAAAGACGCAAAGGACACAGAGAAATAAGTTAAATGAATACAGCTGATAGATCAGATGATGATTACCGATCGGTTATTCACTTTTTACTCCGTGTCCTTTGTGTTTTCTGAATAAAAAATTATTGTCTGGAAATCTCGAAGCAGTGCTCTTTCTGTTCGAAGTAATATCTTATACTCAAGTGTTGCAAACGACAGATAGAATCGGCTATTGCTAGTCCCAGACCTGTAGATCCTTCCTTTTTAGTTCCTTGATAGAAACGTTCGAAGATATGTTCCTTATCCAACGGATTTTTTACTCCTGAATTTCGGAAAGTAATACTGTTTTTGGTGACAGTGATCCGGATATGTCCCCCGTCAATGTTATGTACAAATGCATTTTTTAGGAGATTCGTGAGTAAAGCAACAGCCAGAGATTCGTTTATTGTCACATTGAAAATGTCCTGTTCATCGATAGTTACTTCTATGTTACGATAGTCGTAAACTTCTTCGTAATCTTGCAGATATTGTTTGAGAAGTCCATTTAGTTCCAATTGCTTGGTATCCGTAAACTGGCCATTGTCAATTTTAGTAAGCAATAGTAGAGATTTGTTTAATTTAGTGATGTATTCTAAAGTCTGGTGGGTTTTCATCAGCTCTTCCAGTTGTTTTTCTGATAACGAATCATCTTCCATCAACATTTCCAATCGGTTACGACAGATAGCAAGTGGAGTTTGTATCTCATGTGAAGCATTTCCGATAAATTGTTTTTGTTGTTCGAACATCTGCTCCGTACGTTCTACATAACGAATAGCAGCCTCATTTAATTTTCGGAATTCCGTGATTTGGGTTTCGTTACTCAACGGCTTATTTTTTTTTCCTGTTTGATAACCGTCCAGCCAATGAAGAAGCACATAGAGCGGTCGCATATTCCGATAGAACACCCATACGGAAATGATAATAATGCAGAATAACAGAGCTACATACAAAAATATAATCCATACTTGGATGGCATCTCTCAAGTCATCTTTTTCAATGCTGGGAGTTGATACTGTCAGCTCGTGGTATCGTCCTTCATCGTCTTTAAAGATAGTAGTAAGAATACGTGCCGGTTCGGTTTCCTCTTTTTCTTCAATATATACCATAGAGTCTTTATATTGAATATCCTCCCGGCTTTCCGCATATTCTTTGCTTACTTCCATCATATAATATTGATTGTTGGAGCCGTTGGTTTTAGAAGGTAGCTCCTCTCCTGCCAATGCCCGGATAATGATGGTTTCCGAATAATCTTCCAGAGCGTCATCCACTTCATCGTTGACTTCATCAATCATCGTAACATAAAAAAAGATAGCCCAGACCGTCAGTATGAAGGTCAAAGCAAGCGTAATACGAAGAATGATGTAATATATTAATTTCATGGACAATATTCTCTTTCTTTTTTTATTCTACTACCATTTTATACCCAAACCCATAGACCGCTTTGATTTCAATGTTTGCACCCGAATCTTTGAGCTTTTTGCGAAGATTCTTAATCTGTGCATATATGAAGTCAAAATTATCAACCTGGTCAATATGATCTCCCCATACTGATTCGGCCAAAGTGTTTTTATTGATTAATCTTCCGGGACGATTGATAAAATATAACAGGATGTCATACTCTTTTCTATTTAGCTCCACTTCCTGATCGTTGACAAATACACGATATTTATCCGGTTCTATTCGTACATTACCTTGGCGGATATCAATTTCTCCGTCATGCTGATGACGGCGAATCACGCTTTTAATCCGTGCATTTAGTTCAACCAAATGAAATGGCTTCGGTAAATAATCATCCGCTCCCAGTTCCAGTCCCAAAACTTTGTCTTCCAAGGAGTCCTTTGCGGAAATAATAATTACGTTCTCTCGTTTATGGAGAGCTTTCAGCCGTTCAAGAAGATTAAGTCCGCTTCCGTCCGGTAGCATGATGTCCAATAAGATACAATCATAGTCGTAGTCTTCAACTTTGCGTAGAGCAGAATTAAAGTCACTGGCTGTTTCCACAACGTAACGTTCTTTTTCAAGTGAACATTGAATCAGTTCTCTTAAAGAGGGTTCGTCTTCTACAATCAATATCTTCATAACTTTGTCTCCTTTCTTTTTTACAGCTACAAAGAAAAGGGATATTTCTGAAATAAAACTGAAATGGATTGAAAAAAGAGTTTGAAATAACTATTGAATGTCCTATGAACTATTAGGACAGGTCACAAATAATATAATATGGAAGGAAAAAAGAAAAGGATGAAAGCGATTGAATCGTTTCCATCCTTTTTATAATTATGTGTGATTTCTATTTAATAAGAACGTGCAAATATCACGCGGCAAGCAGATGGTTTGCCTGTTACCATACATTTACCCGGTTCCTTGTCTCCCGGAACAAATGAATCGAACGGAATACAACGAATGGTTGCTTTGGTTTCTTCCTTAATCTTTTCTTCTGTTTCAGTGGTTCCGTCCCAATGAGCCAGAATAAATCCGCCTTCTTCGATTTTTTCTTTAAATTCGTCGTAAGTATCTACTGTTGTAATCTTGGAGTTACGGTAGTCCAATGCTTTCTTGTAGATATTAGCCTGCATTTCTTCAAGCAAGTTCTGAACATACGTTTCAATGCCTTCACAAGTAACTGTTTCTTTTTCCAGTGTATCACGGCGCATCACTTCCATGGTGTTGTTTTCAAGATCACGACCACCCATAACCAAACGAACAGGTACACCTTTCAATTCATAGTCGGCGAATTTAAAGCCCGGACGTTTGTTATCTGCATTGTCATATTTAACAGAGATACCTAATGCTTTCAGTTTCGCTACAATGCCTTCTACTTTTGCATCGATTTGTTTCAGTTGTTCGTCATTCTTATAGATAGGAACGATCACTACCTGAATCGGAGCCAAATGCGGAGGTAATACCAATCCGTTATCATCCGAGTGAGTCATAATCAATGCCCCCATCAAACGGGTAGAAACGCCCCATGAAGTAGCCCAAACATACTCCAACTTGTTTTCTTTATTAACAAATTGAACATCGAATGCTTTTGCAAAGTTTTGTCCCAGGAAGTGGGAGGTACCACTTTGCAACGCTTTTCCATCCTGCATCATGGCTTCAATTGTATATGTATCAAGTGCGCCGGCAAAACGTTCGTTGGCTGATTTTACTCCCTTTACGACAGGAACGGCCATATATTTTTCTGCAAATTCACCATATACATTCAGCATTCTGATTGCTTCTTCTTCTGCTTCCTCACGAGTAGCATGAGCAGTATGGCCTTCTTGCCACAGAAATTCAGCAGTACGCAGGAAAAGGCGTGTGCGCATTTCCCAACGGAAAACGTTAGCCCATTGGTTGCAGAGAATAGGCAGGTCACGATATGACTGAATCCAGTTCTTATAAGTATTCCAGATGATTGTTTCTGATGTCGGGCGGATAATTAATTCCTCTTCCAATTTAGCTGCAGGATCTACTACAACTCCTGAACCGTCTTCTGCATTCTTCAAGCGATAATGCGTTACAACGGCACACTCTTTAGCAAAACCTTCTACGTGTTCAGCTTCGCGGCTTAAGAATGATTTCGGGATTAATAACGGGAAGTATGCGTTTACATGTCCTGTTTCTTTGAACATATCATCCAATTGACGTTGCATTTTTTCCCAGATGGCGTATCCGTAAGGCTTAATCACCATACATCCGCGCACAGCAGACTGTTCTGCCAAGTCAGCTTTTACCACCAAATCGTTGTACCACTGTGAGTAGTTTTCACTGCGTTTGGTAAGGTCTTTCAGTTCTTTTGCCATTATATTTTTCTATTTAAAGTTTTCTTGAGTGTTAAAACAGGGTGCAAAAATACGAAAAATGCATGAACTGCCCTATTCTTCATGCATTAATTTTCTAAAGTCATGTTTTGTTTCTTTTCCTCTATAATATGTATTTCAATAGAAAAGGATCCTGGTAATAAAAAAATCAGGCAGTTTATTTAAGATAACCACCTGATTTTCAAAAGAGCGGTAAACGAGGCTCGAACTCGCGACCCCCAGCTTGGGAAGCTAGTGCTCTACCAACTGAGCTATTACCGCATATTTATTGTGTTTCCCGACTTAAAAGCCTTATGAAACGGTGATGCAAAGGTAAACATAATTTTTATATCTCAAATAAAATCACAGAAATTTTAATGAAAGAAAAAAGTAATTTTTACTCTTTTGTTTTGATGAAAAAAGGACTGGAACCGAAAGAGCGTGAACAAACCTCTCTTTTCATCTGTTAGAATATCTCGAAATCAGATATAACCTAACCAGTATGAAAAAAAATAAGCGACTTTTTATACTATTGACTTTGTATTTCTCCATCAGTCAGATAGATGCACAGACACCATTAAGTTTTGAAGAATCACTGCATCTGCTGAATCAGGGAAATCAGAGTTTGAAAATTGCAGATAAGAGTATTGAGATTGCGAAGGCTGAACGTGATAAACTGAATGCTTTCTGGTATCCCAGTCTTCAGTCTACGGGTGCGTTTGTGCACATGTCGGAGAAGATTGAAGTAAAACAGCCCCTATCGCAGTTTACTGATCCGGCTAAAGACTTTGTACATTCCATTATTCCGGATGATCAGGTCATTTCATCCATACTAGATCAAATTGGAGCCAACACACTGGTGTTTCCCCTGACTCCCAGAAACCTGACTACTGTTGATTTATCAGCCGAGTGGGTACTCTTTTCCGGTGGTAAACGTTTTCGTGCCACCAATATCGGAAGAACGATGGTTGATTTGGCACGAGAAAGCCGGGCACAGGTGTCGGCCAACCAGCAAAACCTGTTGGTTGAAAGTTATTATGGGCTTCGGCTGGCACAACAAATAGTAACTGTTCGTGAAGAAACTTATAACGGATTGAAGAAACATTATGAAAATGCCTTGAAATTAGAGGCAGCAGGAATGATTGACAAAGCAGGCAGACTTTTCGCCCAAGTGAATATGGATGAAGCTAAACGAGCATTGGAAGCTGCGCGGAAAGAAGAAACAGTGGTGCAAAGTGCTTTAAAAGTCTTGCTAAATAAAAAGGATACAGATGCTAATATCATTCCTACCTCTCCCCTTTTTATGAATGATTCACTACCTCCTAAAATGCTTTTTGATCTTTCTGTAAACAGCGGGAACTATACGCTCAATCAATTACAGTTACAGCAACATATTGCCAAACAAGAAGTACGGATTGCTCAAAGCGGGTATCTGCCGAATATAGCCCTTTTCGGAAAACAGACCTTGTATTCGCATGGTATTCAGAGTAATTTGTTGCCACGTACCATGATAGGTATTGGTTTTACATGGAATCTCTTTGACGGACTGGATCGGGAGAAGAAAGTACGGCAATCGAAATTGACGGAACAAACACTGGCTTTGGGACAGATGAAGGCTCGCGACGATTTGGCTGTTGGTGTAGATAAACTTTATACGCAGTTGGAAAAGGCACAGGATAATGTAAAAGCTTTAAATGCAACAATTACTTTAAGCGAAGAACTGGTTCGTATCCGAAAGAAGTCGTTCACAGAAGGGATGGCAACATCTACCGAAGTTATTGACGCTGAAACTATGCTTGCCACTGTAAAAGTGGCTCGTTTGGCAGCGTATTATGAATATGATGTGGCACTTATAAATCTACTCTCGCTTTGTGGCACACCGGAACAATTTGCAAACTATCAACCTAAACCGTAACAAATAATGAAACCAACTAGTAAAACCCTATCATGGGCTTTTGTTATCATCCTTTTGGCGGTCGGTATTTTTACCGGCTTAGGAGTTATACTAATGCATAAACAACAGCTAGTTCTGCAAGGACAGGCTGAAGCAACAGAAATCCGTATCAGTGGAAAACTTCCCGGTCGTATCGATACTTTCTTCGTTCAGGAAGGCGATTGGGTACACCAAGGAGATACTCTTGTCGTTATTAATAGCCCTGAAGTATATGCCAAGTATCAACAAGTGAATGCATTGGAACAAGTAGCGGTACAGCAAAACAAGAAAATTGATGCCGGAACCCGTCGTCAGATTGTGGCTACTGCATTGCAGTTGTGGAATAAAACGAAGAGCGACCTAACTCTCGCTCAAACAACCTACAACCGTATTCTCACTTTATATAAAGACAGTGTTGTCACTTCTCAAAGGAAGGATGAAGTAGAAGCGATGTATAAAGCGGCTGTAGCAGCCGAACGTGCTGCATACGAGCAGTATCAGATGGCTGTAGACGGTGCACAGAAAGAAGATAAAGCATCAGCTGCCAGTATGGTGGATGCTGCACGAAGCACGGTGGATGAAATTTCGGCTTTATTGGTTGACTCCCGGTTGACAGCTCCGGAAAGCGGACAGATAGCAACAATCTTTCCTAAACGCGGAGAATTGGTTGCGCCGGGAACTCCCATTATGAACTTGGTGGTTATGGATGATATACATGTCGTTCTTAACGTACGGGAAGATCTGATGCCACAGTTTAAAATGGACGGAACATTCGTAGCAGATGTACCCGCCATCGGTAAAGAAAATATAGAGTTCAAAATCTATTATATAAGTCCGTTAGGCAGTTTTGCTACCTGGAAATCAACCAAGCAGACCGGAAGTTATGACCTACGTACATTTGAGATTCATGCGCGTCCGACCGAAAAAGTAGATGACTTGCGTCCCGGTATGTCCGTGTTATTGACTTTAGACTAATTGACATCAAATAAACCAGCGAATGGATGAATCACAAACATATTTCCCTTTTCGTTCCGTATTGTTAAGAGAATGGCAGCGAATGACTTCGCGGCGCCTTTATTTTGGCGTCTGCATTGTTTTGCCGTTGTTCACCCTTTTCTTTATGGCTACGATTTTTGGCAACGGACAGATGGAAAATATTCCTATCGGCATTGTCGATCAGGATAACACTGCTACTTCCCGGACTATTGCCAGGAATATCTCTGCCGTACCGACTTTTAAAGTGACAAAGCATTTTGCAGATGAAGCGGCTGCCCGTGAATCTGTACAAAAGAAAGAGATTTATGGTTATCTTTCCATACCCCCCCAATTTGAGCAAGATGCTATCACCGGAAAGAATGCAACACTCTCCTACTATTATCACTATGCATTATTGTCGGTAGGCGGTGAGTTGATGGCGGCATTCGAAACATCATTAGCCCCGGTGGCTCTTTCCCCTGTGGTGATGCAAGCCGTGGCTCTCGGAGTAGAACAGAATCAAATTACCACCTTTTTATTACCAGTGCAGGCTAATAACCATCCGATATATAATCCAAGTTTGGATTATTCAGTATATTTGAGTCAGCCCTTTTTCTTTGTTTTGTTTCAGGTCTTGATCTTGCTGATTACTGTTTATACGGTCGGTATTGAAATTAAGTTCCGTACAGCAAATGATTGGTTGACGACCGCTAAAGGCAATATAGTAACTGCTGTTTTGGGCAAGTTATTACCTTATACCATTATATATATACTGATAGGATGGCTGGCTAATTATGTCATGTTCGGTATCCTGCATATCCCTTTTCAGGGGAGTTGGTGGTTAATGAATATCATGACCGTGCTTTTCATCATTGCGACGCAGGCTTTAGGGCTATTTTTATTCTCGCTGTTTCCGGCAATTTCGTTGGTGATAAGCGTAGTCTCTATGGTAGGTTCTCTGGGGGCTACCTTGTCCGGGGTGACCTTTCCGGTTCCCAATATGTATCCGTTGGTAAGGGATGCTTCTTATTTGTTTCCTGTCCGCCATTTTACGGAGATGATGCAAACCATGCTTTATGGAGGCGGTGGTTTTATCCATCTTTGGCCGTCGGCTGTGATACTCTGTATCTTTCCGTTGTTGGCCCTATTGTTGCTTCCCCATTTAAAACGAGCTATAGAAAGTCATAAGTATGAAAACATTAAGTAAGTTACAACAGTTATCATTCATCATTCGTCGTGAATTTCTAGCTATCAGTACCAGTTATGCAGTTCTGCTTGTGTTGATGGGAGGAATCTTTGTCTACGGATTACTCTACAATTATATGTATGCACCGAATATTGTAACCGATGTTCCTGTTGCCGTAGTCGATAATTCGCATAGTGAATTAAGTCGTGACTTTATCCGTTGGCTGGATGCTACTCCCCAAGCAGAGATTTATAGCCAGGCGATGGACTATCACGAAGCAAAAGAATGGATGAAAGAAGGCAAAGTACAGGGAATACTCTATCTGCCTCATGATTTTGAGAAGCGAGTGTTCCGGGGAGATGAAGCCGTATTTTCTCTTTATGCAACTACGGATGCTTTCCTGTATTTCGAGGCTTTGCAGGGGGCTTCATCGCGTGTCATGCTGGCTATTAATGATAAATACAGGCCTGATGTAGCTGTATTTCTTCCGCCTCAAGGATTGCTTGCCGTAACTATGGCAAAACCGATCAATGTAATAGGAACTGCACTTTATAATTATACAGAAGGCTATGGCTCTTATCTTATTCCCGCAGTTATGATGATTATAATCTTCCAGACTTTATTGATGGTTATTGGTATGGTGACCGGAGAAGAGCACAGCAACAGAGGAATCCGCGCTTACACTCCTTTTGGAAATGGCTGGGGAGTTGCTATTCGTATAGTGGCGGGAAAAACATCCGTATACTGTGCTCTTTATGCCATCTTTGCTTTTTTTCTATTAGGCTTGCTCCCCCATTTTTTCAGTATTCCTAATATTGGAAACGGACTATACATTGTATTATTATTGATTCCATACCTGATGGCGACCTCCTTTCTGGGGTTGGCAGCTTCCAGGTATTTTACGGATTCAGAAGCTCCCCTACTCATGATCGCCTTTTTCTCTGTAGGATTAATATTTCTTTCCGGGGTTTCCTATCCGATGGAACTAATGCCTTGGTATTGGAAAGCTGCACATTACATTCTTCCCGCTGCACCAGGCACACTTGCTTTTGTGAAATTGAATTCTATGGGAGCCAGTATGGCGGATATCAGACCGGAATATATAACTCTTTGGATACAAGTATTTATTTATTTTATAATAAGCATATGGGTTTACAAGAAAAAACTGGAAATCTGATCCTATTGGTTAAATTAACGAAACCAAAACATGCGCTAATTGTGACATACAATCAAAGAATACTTTCAGATAAATCAACTTCTATATGTAAATAATCAACTTTGGAAATAAAATTGTTTCCAAATGAATGTTTTCTTAGAGAATTTCTTCTACTTCTTTGCATTTTTCATTGCTTTTATCTAGTTTCGTTAACTGTTATATTTAATATGATCGCTAGAAGTAGTTTAAAAACAACTGTTTATATGAAATACATTATATATATTCTCCTTTTTTTTCCTATTTGGGTTACAGCACAGACATACAAATATATAGGAATAGAAAATGGTTTGAGCAATCGCCGGATATTCAATATTCAGAAAGATACACAAGGGTACATGTGGTTTCTCACCAATGAAGGAATGGATCGTTATAACGGTAAAGATATAAAACACTATAAATTAAATAAAGAAGCTAGTACTTTAGATGCTCCTGTACGTTTGGGATGGTTGTATACAGGTCCACAAATTGGTATATGGGTGATCGGTAAGCAGGGACGGGTTTTTCGATATGAAGCAAACGAAGATGATTTCAGAATGGTATATAAACTACCGGATATTTCTGAAACAATTAGTTGTGGCTATTTGGATCGGAATAATAACATTTGGCTATGTTGTAAGGATTCTATATTACTATATAATATAAATGATGCTCACATTCTTCAATTTTCCAATATACTACATAGTAATATCACAGCGATAGAACAAATAGACGAACAACATTTCTTTATAGCAACAGAGCTAGGCGTTCGATATGTTAAACTGGAGAATGGCATTTTGGAGACTATTCCTGTTAAAACACTGGATTATTTTCATGCGCAAGTAAGTGAATTATATTTTCATAAGCAATTAAAAAGACTATTTATCGGTTCATTTGAAAGAGGAGTTTTTGTGTACGACATGAATACACAGGAGATTATACGACCGGAAGCTGATCTTAGTGACGTAAATATAGCTCGCATCAGCCCGTTGAATGAAACGGAGTTACTGATTGCAACAGAAGGAATGGGAGTATATAAGGTTAATGCAAATACTTGTGAGCTGGAACATTACATTGTTGCTAATTATCAAAGTTATAATGAAATGAATGGGAATAATATCAATGATGTATTTGTGGATGAAGAAAAGCGGATATGGCTTGCTAACTATCCCACAGGGATTACGGTGATTGATAATCGCTATGAGAATTATCATTGGATGAAACACGCTATGGGCAATGTCCAATCATTAATCAATGATCAGGTACAAGCGGTCATTGAAGATCATGAAGGTGATTTGTGGTTTGGAACTAGTAATGGTATTAGTCTTTATAATTCAAAAACAGGTCAGTGGCATTCATTCCTAAGTTCTTTTAATCAGCAACTAAAAGACAAGAATCATATTTTTATTACTCTATGTGAAGTGTCTCCCGGCATTATATGGGCAGGAGGATATACTTCCGGTATTTATAAAATAAATAAAAAGACTCTATCAGTTGAATACTTCTCTCCTTACCTGCTTTCTCACGTCAATATGCGTCCGGATAAATATATTCGTGATATAGTTAAAGATTCAAGAGGGTATATCTGGTCGGGAGGATATTATAATCTAAAATGTTTTGATCTGGAGACTAACACTACACGTCTATATTCAGGATTGAATTCCATTACGTCCATTGTTGAAAAAGACAAAGATAATATGTGGATTGGGACTGCTATCGGATTGTATTTGTTGAATCGAAATACTGGTGAATATCAGTATATTGAAATGGAGGTAGGGATTACTTATATCAATACGCTTTATCAGGCAGATAATGGGTTATTATATATCGGGACAAATGGTATGGGAGTATTTATCTATCATCCTCAAGATAAAACCTTCGAGCATTACTTTTCTGATAACTCTGCATTAGTTTCAAACAGAATATTTACAATATTGCCGGAAGTAGATGGACGTATAATGATGAGTACGGAGAATGGAATAACCTGTTTTCATACTAAAGAAAAGATATTTCGTAATTGGACCAGAGGAGAAGGATTGCTACCTTCATATTTTAATGCAGCAGCAGGAACGGTGCGTAAAAATAAAAACTTTGTATTCGGTAGTACGGATGGAGCAATTGAACTTCCGGTGAATGTGAAATTTCCGGATTATAAGTTTTCCAGATTGGTATTCAGCGACTTCCATCTTTCTTATCAACCTGTTTATCCGGGTGTCAAGGGTTCCCCTTTACAGAAGAGTATTGATGAGACAGATGTATTAGAGTTGGCATATGACGAGAATACGTTTTCATTTGAAGTTTCTACAATCAATTATGATTCTCCCGGAAGTGCACTATATTCATGGAAATTAGAAGGGTTTTATGAAAAATGGACCCAACCGGGAGCAAGTAATTTGATTCGTTTCACCAATTTGCCTCCGGGTAAATATACTCTTCATGTGCGTGCAGTATCCAGAGAAGAACATGACATTGTTTTTCAGGAACGTACTATGAAAGTTATCATCACACAACCATTTTGGTCGAGTTGGTGGGCTATCTTATGTTATATCCTGTTGGTAATCGGGGGATTTTATTTCGTTCTGCGGGTGATAAATCTAAGAAAGCAAAAGAATATATCTGATGAAAAAACGCAGTTCTTCATTAATACGGCGCATGATATACGTACTCCATTAACTTTGATAAAAGCACCTTTGGAGGAATTGTTGGAAGAAGAGACGCTTACCGACAATGGAATCACTCGTACGAACATTGCATTGAGAAATGTAGAAGTACTTTTACGACTGGTCAGCAATCTGATTAATTTTGAACGGACGGATGTATATTCCTCTAAAATGAGTGTTTCCGAGTATGAGTTGAATACCTATATGAATGATATATATGATACATTTGCTTCTTATGCAGCCATCAGGCGCATTGAATATACATACGAGAGTACTTTCAGCTATATGAATGTATCGTTTGATAAGGAGAAGATGGATTCTATTTTGAAGAATATAATATCAAACTCGCTAAAATATACTCCGGAAAATGGAAAGGTCAGCATTTCCGTATCCGATACGAATGATTCATGGAAAGTGATAATCAAGGATACAGGTATAGGTATTCCTGCCAGTGAACAAAGTAAGTTGTTCAAGCTTCATTTCCGTGCCAGCAATGCTATTAACTCTAAAGTGACGGGTAGTGGTATCGGATTAATGCTGGTAGGAAAACTGGTCAGCCTTCATGGAGGTAAAATTAGTGTAGATAGTGTTGAGCATCAAGGTACGACAATCAAAATTGTTTTTCCGAAAAAGAATAAGAATTCTCAAAATATCAGTGACGAAGCACCTTCTAAATTTGAGGCGTTGGCTCCTGTACTGCCCGCTCCGAATGTACCAGCAAAGACAACCGCTACGATAGATAATCCAAATTTACGACGGATTCTTGTTGTAGAAGACAATGATGAGCTACGCTCCTATCTGGTCAGTTCATTATCTTCTATATATAATGTACAAGCTTGCGCTAACGGAAAGGAAGCGTTGATTATTATCAAAGAATATTGGCCAGAACTAGTTCTTTCTGATATCATGATGCCGGAGATGCGGGGAGATGAATTGTGTGTTGCTATCAAAAGTGATATTGAGATTTCACATATTCCTGTGTTGTTGCTCACTGCTTTGGGAGAAGAAAACAATATTCTGGATGGACTGTCGATTGGTGCGGACGAATATCTCATCAAACCTTTCAGCGTGAAAATATTACGGGCGAATATCGCTAATCTGTTGGCAAACCGGGAACTGTTGCGCATGAGATATGCCAATCTGGATATAGAAGCGAAATCAATGGTTCCATCTGCAAACGGTACTAACAGCCTCGATTGGAAGTTTATATCAAATGTAAAGAAAATCGTGGATGAGAATATAAACAACCCTGAATTTTCCGTTAATGTGCTCTGTGAATCAAGTGGCATGAGCCGTACCAGTTTCTATTGTAAATTGAAAGCATTGACGGGACAGTCTCCGACAGAGTTTATTCGGGTGATGCGTTTGAAACGTGCTACCGAGTTATTGAAAGAGGGGGAATATGCTATTAATGAGATTTCAGACATGGTTGGATTCTCTGAAACTAAATATTTCCGGGAAGTATTCAAAAAATACTATAAGATGAGTCCGAGCAGGTATGCTAAAGGAGGAGGTAATCCCACTGCTGCTGATATGGAAGATGACGACGAAGATTGATAAATAGAAAAATAGATGAATAAGTCCTATTATTATAATATGTTCTCCCCTGCTATGAATATCTTTAGCAGAGGAGAACTTTCTTTTTCAAGACTTATTGTTCTGATTTTGGAAAAGTGGGATATTTAAAAGTTCAAATTAATACCACCCATAAACGTAGCTTTCGGCATGGGATAACCTGCATTTATTTCATAGCGTTGCGCCAACAGGTTTTCTCCTTTCACAAAGAGATTAGCGAAACGACAGAGACGATAATTTCCCCGAAGGTTCCATAAGACAAAACTATCTTGTTGCTCGTTGTTTAGTATTACAGAGGTATAAAGCCCCTTTACATATTGTATACCTGTTGATACACTCCAACGTCCGGAAGTATAATCTACTCCTGCGTACAATTTATGCTCCGGAGCGGCAAGAACAGGATTTTCCATGTGAAGCCAGCTATAATTGGCATTGACATTCCAATGTGAATTCATGCGATAACCAATGTTGGTTTCCAACCCCCAGTTTTCTATTTCGCCGGAATTGATATTCAATGGAGGAACCAAACCGTTCGACATAATCACATTATCCCCATTGATATAATAAAGGTTGACTCCGTAGGATAACGCGCCCTCCAACAGACGTTGTGAGTATGAAAGTTCGTAACTTATCAGTTTCTCCGGTTTTAGTTCCGGGTTGGCAGGGGTAAACATATACATTTCTCGAATCGTCGGATTGCGGTAGCCTTTGCTAACCATTGCTTTAAGTTCTCCATGCTTCGGCAAATGAAAGGCCAACCCACCTTGTGGAATCCATTCACTACCTACATGCGAATGATGGTCTACACGAATACCTGCATCCAGTGAGAACCAGCTATTGATATCCTGACGAAAATCAACGTATCCGGCAAACTCATCCATTTGCTTGTCTACCCCCGGAGTATGTTCACCTGTAGCTACAACCTTGTTCCACGATTCACCTCCGAAGTGCTGATAATCCAGCCCTACGGTCAAACGGTTGCCGGTAAAGAGAGTGGCACTTTGATACCATGATACACCCAACATCTTATCTTTGGAGTTGAAATGTGACTTTTGCGGTTCTTTTCCTATCTGATAACCATCATTGATTTTATGCCGTCCCCAGTTATAGAAAAAGCTCAAAGCACCCGAAGTCTTCTCATAATGATTCTCTAAAACAAATGATGTCATTCCGCGAGTGATGCGGGAATCGTTGTCGATCAATGGTACTTGAATAGTTCCCGGATTGGAAGCATTAAAATGAGTTACGTTTACATCTCCCCACACCTTCCAGAAAGAGTTGATATCATAGCCTAACTTTGTATATCCACCGTATTGTTCGAATTTCATATCAGGGCGATGTCCGTCCGTACGATTATAAGAGCCGGTTACGACACTATTGAAACGTCCCTTTTTGACACGGTTGGAAAATTCAGTCTGTAATGTGTTGTATGAACCATAGCCCACTTGCATATTCGTATTTACTCCATCTTCCTGTTTCCGGCGGGTGACAATATTAATCACTCCACCCATTGCATTCGAACCATAAAGCACGGATGCGGGGCCTCGTAACACTTCTACTTTTTCCGCCATCATCGATTGATAAGCATCCGCTATCGGATGTCCCATCAACCCCATGTACTGTGGATGACCGTCAATCAATACCAATAATCCCGCTGTCGGGCTGCCACCGATACCGCGCAGGCTCATACCTCCCGCAGCTCCGCCGGATACACCATATCCCATGACGCCACGACTGGTAGTGAATAATCCCGGCACCTGCTCCGTCAATAACGGTAACAGAGACGGTTCATATCTTTTCTCAATCTGTTGCCTGCCGACTACGGAAATAGTCATCGGAAGATGACGTACATCTGTCTCATTACGTGTCCCGGTGACTACAACTTCATCGATCATATAATTTCTTCCGGCCTGTGTACTGTCTCTCTTAGTCTGTGCCATTCCCGAGAGGGAAAGCAAACTACCGAACAGGAATAAACAAGCTGTATTTTTTCTCATACTTTATTTCGTGTTTCAGTTATCTCTTTTTTACTTCCTACTTCTGATTTTTTCCAGGAAATCGCGGATCAACGGTAATATTTCTTCAGCTGATTCCACTTCGCTACACATAGTTTCTACTGGACATCCTCCTGTACGGTCGCGGTTCCAGATAAAAGCAACTTCCTGCGCAAAATCGACTTTCACATCTGATTTCCGGAATAGCTCCAAAGCCTTGGTACTGATAATATCCGTATATAATTCTTTTATACCACCCAGAATCATTAGGGCTGCAGCTCCCTTGCCAACCACTTTGTCGGCAATCAAAGCTCCTTTAAGAAACTCCGGTTCCTGTGTTAGCAAATCATAGAGATCGGCTACGCCACGTTGAGTGAAAGTGCGGATTTTCCCTCCGTTGGCAATGGTACAGGAATATCCTCCCGTATGTAATAGATTGATTAATTCTTCCATCGTTTCTTTTATAAAGTACCTTGTTTCAATTGTTCTACAAACTGGTCTATCCGGTGCAGTTCTTTCGGTATATCAATGTTTTGCGGGCAATGAGCCACACACTGATTACAACCGATGCAATGGCTTGCCTGTCGAAGTTTGGGTACGCTACGGTCATATCCGACAAGAAAAGCGCGTCGGGCTTTCGCATAATTTTCATCTTGTCCGCTTCTGGCGACATTACCTTCATTGACACAACGGTTGTAATGCAACAATACAGCAGGTATATCCAGCCCATACGGACATGGCATACAGTATTTGCAGTCGTTACAAGGGATAGTAGGATATTTCAGCATTAATTGTGCCGTTTCTTCGAGGAATTCTTTTTCTTCATCTGTTAATGGTTCCAAAGGAGAATAAGTGCGGAGATTATCCTGCAGATGCTCCATGTAAGTCATACCACTTAATACAGTCAGAATATCTGGGAATGAACCGGCAAAACGGAAAGCCCAAGAAGCGACACTGCTTTCCGGACGACGTTGTTTGAGCCGTGCCACCAGATTATCATTCAACTTGGATAGACGTCCTCCCAAAAGTGGTTCCATAATGATGGCAGGAATCCCCCGTTTGGCCAGTTCGCCATAGAGGTATTCCGCATCCGTATTTCGAGTATTGGTCTCTTTGGCATGTTTCCAGTCTACATAATTGAGTTGTATCTGTACAAAATCCCATTTAAATTCATCGTGTCGTGAGAGCAGATAATCATATACCTCAATATCACCATGGTAAGAAAATCCGAGATTCCGGATACGTCCGGCTTCACGCTCTTTAACCAGAAAATCAAGTATTCCGTTATCCAGGTATCGTCCTTTAAGGGCTTCCATTCCTCCCATGCCGATGCCGTGGAGCAACATATAATCAATGTAGTCAACTTGTAGCTCCGCAAACGATTTGTGGTACATCTTGAGCGAGGCTTCGCGAGACCACGTATCAGGAGAGAAATTAGACAATTTGGTAGCGATGTAATATTTATCACGGGGATGACGACTCAATGCAATACCTGTTGCCTTTTCGGAAAATCCTTGTACATACGCCGGAGATGTATCGAAATAGTTTACTCCGTGAGCGATTGCATAATCTATCAATCCATTGACGGCATCCTGGTCGATAACTTCACCATTACCATCGGGAGCAGGTTTGAGCGGCCAACGCATACAACCATATCCCAAAAGTGAAACACGGTCACCGGTGGTTGGAGATGTGCGGTAAGTCATTTTATCGGTGGGCACCTCTCCTTCTCCTGTTGCGCTACTTGAAGAAGTAGTCCCCTTTGAAGAGCATCCGTATAGCAACCCGGTCGATGTGGCTGCGCTGATACCTACAATCTTAATGAAATCTCTTCTATTTATATCTTTCTTATTTTTTTCTTCCATAATCTTATACTGATTTAGATCAAATAATTCTGTGCATCTGGTGTCCGCTCACATAAATGGCGCTGAAAGGACGGGACGGACAAAGGTTTTCACACGCTCCGCAACCAATGCATTTTTCTACATTCACTACCGGAATTTTTAGAGAATCCGCTTTGTCAGGATCGGAAGCCACCATTTGTATGGCACCTGTCGGGCAATGGCGGGCACAGTTGCCACACTCCATTCCATCCGTCAAAGGCACACAGTTCTCTTTAATCCATACGGCATGTCCGATCTGAATAGCTGATTTCTCGGCAAGACTGGTGAGATGAATAGCACCGGCAGGACAAACTTCCGAACATTTAGTACATTCGGGACGGCAATACCCACGTTCGTATGACATTTCCGGTTGCATCAATGTCAATAGGTTGTCCGATGGGCGCAATACCTGGTTGGGACAAACAGAGACACATAATTGGCAGGCTGTGCAATGTTGAGTGAAATTGCGTGCGCTTAAAGCACCGGGAGGATAGATAGGGTTTTCTCTTTGGGGAATCTTTTTATCTTCGATAGTAGCCAATCCTCCGTCTACTTTTTTCTCTTGTGCTTTCAGTACAGAAGTTGTTGCAAAAATGGCCGATGCTGAAAGGAAGCTACGACGGGCATTGTCTACCTGTTCAGTAGTGACAGACTTTGCTTTCGTATCTTCGCTCGTAGCTATTTCGTTCTTAGGTTTCCGTCTTGTGTATGTAATGGCTCCATGCTTACACTTTCCGATGCAATCCATACAAGTCACACAACGGCTATAATCTATTTCATGAGCTTTCGGATTAATACACGATGCTTTGCAATTGCGGGCACACAAACCGCAACTATTGCATTTGGAAGTATCAATTACCGGTTTGAATATCGCATATTTGGATATAAACCCTAATACAGTACCTACGGGGCAGATTGTATTACAATAGGTTCGTCCGTTGCGCCACGCCAGAATGAAAAGAGCAACAAGGGTAACAATGGCGATCAACATCGTTGAAAGACTCTTCATCCATACATCTACCTCATAAAAAGCATAACTATCCATTCGTTCGGCGAAGTACGCCAACAGGTTGTTTCCCCATTGCCAGACCGGTGCAAAAAGACTGGAAGCTATCCGGCCATAAGCACTATACGGTGCCAGCAAGATAGCCAAAGAGTTCAATCCTGCAACCATCATGATAATGAACACTCCTAAAACGCCATACCGCAACCATTTCATTGCCGATGAATAGCGGAACCGGTTTTTCTTTTGTTTACCGGATATCCACGAAACGATGTCCTGAAACACTCCCAACGGACAGATAACGGAGCAATAGATACGCCCGAACAGGAATGTAAGCACAATTAAAAACAATACGACACCTATATTCAAGGCTAATAAAGCCGGCAGAAATTGAATTTTCGCCAACCATCCGAACCATGTGTGCAATGTACCCGTAAAGTCGAGAAAAAGCAGGGTAATAAGCGTAAAGCACACAATGGCGGCTGTAAGTCTGATAGTACGTAGCATAAACTTTTTTAATTTTCAATTTATAGTAGTTATCTCTAAATATCCAAAACAGTCAGGATTGAACCATCTGTATTTCAACGTTGCAAATTTAATCAGTGAAATTTGTTTTTCAACTATACAGATTACAGAATGTTTTACCAATTTTACTGATAAATAGAAAAGAAACGTTTAACCATATTGGGTGAAGAGCTATTTTTCTAATGTCACGACCTCTCCGATCTCCGGAATCAATACATTGAGGAAATCTTTATTCTTCATCTCTTCTGCATTCTTCAAAGGCTCGTCCCAACGATGTTTGGCTAACGCATATTTAGAATGATGTACGGTCAGGACTTTCTTCGCTTTTAAGTCTCTGGCTGTCTGCGCCATATATTGGGGCATGAGGTGGATTAAGCTCCACTCTTTGTCGTATTGCCCGTTTTCGAGGATTGCAAGGTCGATATCGGGGAAGCGGTTGCCTATTTCCGCATAATGTGTATCATACCCTCCGTCTCCGCCAATATATATCTTTTGTGAAGGAGCTTCCAACAGGAAAGAAGCCCAAAGTGACTGGTTGGCAGTAAGTCCTCGGCCGGAGAAATGACGGGCGGGCAAACAATGTATCATAAAGCCGGGAGCAAGACGTGCATCTTCATTCCAGTCAAGCTCTACTATACGTTCTTTATCGAATCCCCAGTATTCAAAGTGTTCACCGACACCCAACGGGCAAATCACTGCTCCAATCCGGTCTTGTAGTTTTTTGACCGTGTTGTAATCCAAATGATCCCAATGATCGTGACTAATCACCAGATAATCAATGTCCGGCATATCATCCGGTGTATAAAGTTCCGTACCTTTGAAGGGCTTGTTGACAAAAGATACGGGAGAAGCGATACAGAATACCGGGTCAACCAATATTCGTTTTCCTCCCGTTTGAATCAGGTAAGATGAATGTCCGAACCATACCAATATTTCTTCATTACGGTCAATTTTCCGTAAATCCGTCTTTGTTGTTTTGACAACCTGTTCGGGACGCAGACCATCTATCTTTCTGAAAATGAACTCCCAGATTCCGCTAAAACGTCCCCTGTCGGAAGTCATCAACTGGGTTTCGTGCAGGTTTTTAAATTCTCCGTTTCTATAATTAGGAGATTTCATGACTCTCTCCAGCCGTTCCCCGCGAGGAGTTCTGCCGAAGCTGGGTTGATTGATAAAAACAACGACTGACACAGCCAGCAACGCTATTACAGCTAATATACATCCTACAATCATACGTGTTCTGAATTTCTTGAATATGATACGCATATAATTAATGACTAAATTATTTCACGCAGCAAATATACAGGTATTCAGAGAGCCCGTTAGTATATAGATTACAGATTGTTATACCATAATTACTGAAAGCAGTTGTCTGTTGGGTGTCAGTCTATTGTGTGAACAAACCTTTTCTTATTCAGTGCCTTAGAAATAAATTTTGTAGCTGATGTTCGGAATCAATCCCGATCCGTCTTTTTCTTCTACTACGCTTGTTCTTTCATTGTATTCATAGAAATGCATTCCGGTGCGCATACCTACATTCAGTATCTTTAGAGAGAACTCGTGAGACACTCTTTTCTTATTGATCCGGAAGCTGATAGAGACATCACCGTTGATGGAAGGATTGAAACGTTTGGTATATGCCTTGCTTTCGTCAAAAACGATGTCGCGTTCTTCCTGGCTTTTTTCTTCATCCACAGGAGTGTAGCGTCCCCCTCCCTGAAAAAACAGGCGTCCGTTTATACTTAATACATTTTGTTTGAGCCTGCCGACCATCCATTCTTTTCCGGCGAGCAAGTTCACTAAATAACTTTTGTCCAGTCTTGTATTTCGCCAGATACGGTCTCCTCCCCTATACTTCGACTTGAATAATGAACCTGTAATCATATAGTAGAAGCCATTTTTCATATACTGCTCCAATGTTATATCTATTCCATAGTTTTTCGCTGTTCCGGTGCTTGTCAGGATCCGGTCTAAATAGAATTCTTCGTAATTAATAATCGAAAAGGAAGAATTCTTTTCCACCGGTATGTGGAACAGGTATTGATAATAGGGTTCTATTTTCAGATGGAGACTTTGATTAATATTCCAGTCATAAGTAAATCCGAAATGATGTGCCTTAGAAAAATCCAGGTATCGGTTTGATTCCTTTTTACCATTGATTACCTGTTCGACAAAATAATAATCGAGCCTTTCCCTATGGCTGTGCAAACCGTAAGCTACCGCTAAAGAATGTGCAGGATTTATTTTCCATTTAAGTGCGACTCTCGGTTCTATCGACCAGTTCTTGTTTAAAGTAAAGTATTGTCCGGTAACTCCCAAACTGGTTGTCAGGTTATTGCTCAAGTTGATTACGGAACTGCTATACGCCGAAAAAACTGTACTTTCTCCACTACCTTTCGAAAGCTGCTCCATGGGTTGGTTTAATCCAAAATAAGGACTGACCTTATAATCAAGATCATATTTAAGTTCCGTAATGGTAATCCCCGTTCTATTGGTGTGTCGCGAACTGAATTTCTTGTTCAGAAAAGAATTGAACACAAAATTCCATCTGCTGTTTTGAATATCTCCCACTTGGACAATGGTTCCATCGTCAGTCTGTAAGTTGACTAGTGAATGATCTTTCGAATAGGTTGCAGATAGAGAAGAACGGATATAGGTATTTTCATTAATTACATATTTATGAGTTAACCCGCCTGCCAGTTTATCCAGTTTGTTAGATCCCGACGACCGGTCTCCCATTGTTTCCCATTCGGAACGATCCAAAAACTCTGCCTTGTTCCTGTCGATCAATCCTAATCCCCAGATCGAAAAGGTTCCGGCTTTACGTGTGGGGAAATTCAGTTTAAAGGCTAAATCCTGATATTTCAGGTTGATGTCATTGCCCGACGCCAGCGAGGTAGTGGAAAAACGGTAATTAATCAGGTAGGAACTTCCCCGCTTTTTATTGATAGGACCTTCCGAAGCCAAATCTATCCCCATGAGTCCGACCTGAAAAGCGTGTTCGTACTTCTGATTATTGCCATTTCGCAGATGCATATCGAAAACTCCTGATAGGGCATTGCTGTATTCCGCAGGGAAAGCTCCGTTGTAGAAGTCGGAGTTGCCGATGACTTGCGTACTCAAACCGGACAGGAATCCTCCGCCCAAACCTGATAAATCGGCAAAATGGGTAGGATTAGGTATTTCAATTCCCTCCAGTCTCCATTGGGTAAATTGTGGAGCGTTTCCCCGGATGGCAACTGCATTGGTACCGACATCTCCCGCTACTCCTGCAAATGCAGAACTCAACCGTGCAGGATCGTCAAAGCCATTGGCAAATCGTGACGCTTCTTCGATACTAATCATACGTCCTCCTGTGATGGCCATCGGGTTGACAGTCCGGTCTTTTTTTATTTCCGGTTTGACAAGCACTTCGGCCAAATCCTGTACATTTTCATCCATCGGAATCTCTACAAATACTTCTTTGGAAGAAGTGACAGATACTTCGGTGATGATACTTGAGCGATACCCCATAAAAGTTGCCTGAATATTATAACGCCCTACCGGAACATTATTAATCCGGAAATTTCCCTGTTCGTCAGTCGAACCTCCCCGCGAGGGATCTTCTGTTATACAGACGGAGGCATATTCTATCGGCGTATTGGTTTTGGAATCAACAACAATTCCTCTTATGGTTTGAGTTAGTTTTTGTGTATCATTGTTGGCGGGCTTTTGCTTGTTATCCTGCAAAGAGATAATAATATGATATCCTTTTATTTTATATGCATATCCCGTTCCTTTCAATAGTTGGGCCATGGCTTTGTCGACAGTTACATTTTTGAGAGATAAAGAGTGCTTCTTTTCGATATCCAGCTTCGATTGCTCATAAGCGATGCTATATCCGGTTTGTGTCTCTATTTGTGCAAAAGCCTCTTTTAATGAGATCTTTTTATTTTGTATGGTAATCTTTTTTTCTTTATTCTGTGCAACAGTTGTAAGAGAGAGAAAAGTAAAAAATAAAAAAATGGCGAGCTTACCTGCTCTTTTCTTCGTATTTATTCGATTCATTATTCTATATTTGTATGTTGATACTTCATTTTACGTCACTTGTTGAATGAGGGTAGACATTTCAGAACTGGGAAGAGGGTCTCAAGCTACTTCCCGGTTCTTTTTATTCATAGGCTGTTTCTTTTTTATGGTTGGGTTACTACTATTTTCTTTTCATACTGCTGATAATCAAAGCCGATTATATCTCTCAATATATTCAGTATTTCATCCAGGTTTTCATCTTTCAGAAACTTGACTGTATATCGTTTCGATGTGGGGATAGTTGCTGTATTATCAATCGTGGTGTTGTAGTGCCTTTCCAGGGTTCGGAATATTTCTCCGGCACTGGCATTGGTAAAGACTAGTTTTCCCACTATCCAGCAGTTGGTATCATTGGTATCTATCACTGATATATGGATGTCTGATGATTTTTTGTCGTATGTAAGCTGCTCATTGGGCTTTAGTATATGGGGAGGTTGGGACTGAACGCTCACTTCCACCTTACCGCTAGTCAATGTAGTAGTTATTTTCTCATCATTAGGATAGGCTTTCACGTTGAATCTGGTTCCGAGCACTTTCACCGAAAGTTGGGATGCTTCTACAATAAAAGGACTTGCGGTATCTTTTTTGACAGAGAAATAAGCTTCGCCGTCAAGCATGACCAAGCGTTTATCTTTGGCAAAAGTTTCCGGATATAAAATGGTACTTCCCGCGTTCAACCATACTTCCGAACTGTCTGGTAAGATCAGGTGTTTCTGTTCTCCGTAGGCAACGGATACTTCTATCATTTCGTTGTGGGGAGAAAGATAGTAGAACATTCCTCCTGCAAATAAAAACAAAGGAATAATAACGGCGGCAATACGGGCAAATTTCTGATAAGAAACTATGTTGGTGAGATGCTCCTTATTATATCCCGTTCTTAAATTTACCCGTTCCAATGAAGCATAAGTAGTCGAATCAGCTGCTACGTCCAATTCATTCCAAAAATCCAGTGAAGCTTTAGCTTTCGCCTGCTGATTTTTATCTTTGATGATCCACTTCTGCACTTTTTCTTCCGTTTCGGATGGAAAACGGGCGGAGAGGAACATTTTGATGATTTTACTGATATTACTTTTCTTCATTTTTGCTGCACTTTACTATATATACAGTTTGGTGGCAAAAAGCTCAATAAGAAAATGAATATTTTTTTGAAAAAAGCAGGATGAAGACGAAAATGATCCTATAACAATGATACCAAAAAACATGAAATCACCTTCCGTATTTCTTTCAAAGCAAGGCTTAACTGGCTTTCAACATTTCTTTTGGTAGTATTCAGGCGTTCGGCAATTTCGGCATTGGATAATCCTTCGTTACGGCTCAATGTATAAATCATTCTCCGTTGTTCGGGCATTCCTCCGACAAGTTTGTTAATCAGCATTTCCAGTTCCTTGGCAATAAGGTCTTCTTCGGAAGTAGAGCTATATTCTGTATCTTGGTTGTTGTTCAGATAGGCATCACACACATATTTATGTTTCAGGAAGTTGATGGCTGCATTTCTTGCAATGGTGTGCAAATAAGAATTGAATGATTTGGATGTATCAATGGAATGACGATTGATCCAAAGATTGACAAATAAATCCTCTGTCAGCTCTTCTGCATCGGGCTCCGATTTTATATATCCGTCAATGAATGTTTTGGTTTTGTTGTAGTATGCTATAAAAATAGTCTCAAAGGCCTTGTGATTCCCATCCTGAAAGGCCTCCAGCGTTTTTATATCAATGTTATTACTCATACTATTTCCCAACTTTCATTTCATTAGGACAAAAGAAACAATAATTTATCTTATATGAATGCTCTTTTTTGAAATATTAATGATATTAGGAGGATTTATTTTATTTTAATGGCCGGTAAAGAATACCAAATACATTCAGCAGATAGCCTAACAAACAGACTAAAGGGGCAATGCGTATGCGTGTTTCGCTAAATATATCGGGATGATAGGCGGCAAGGGTACTCCCCTCGCCGCTCATCATTATATATCCTGCGATAATCAATATCGAACCGATTATTAAAATGATGTAATTCCTTTGGTTCAATACAGTTTTCGGTTCTTTCTCTTTTACTATTTTCGTTTTCATCTTTCTTTAGTTTAGTTTTGATAATTCATTAGTTGAGCGAGTCGCATGTATTTCTCTTCAAACTGCTGATTACTCTGTTTATACCTCTCTTTATCCATATCTTTCAGTAATTCATTGCACTGATTCCACTGCCAGAACTTATACAGGCAATCCCGTTGAACCATTTCTATCCGGCTATCTCCCAGCGAGAAAGCCCAGTCGATATAATCTCTCGATTCTGATATCAGATCATTCAATAAAGTGATCGCTTTCCCGGTTTCTCCTATGGAGGCATAAGCTGTGGCTATATCATACGAACCACTCTCGTATACTTGAGGTACATTATACGCCGGAATAGCTTGTTCGGCATACGCTAATACTTTTTGGGCACGGGCATTATCTCCTTGTTTCACCAGTTCTTTAGCCAGTTGGGCAAAGAGTCTTCGGTGGGAGTAGCAGATGCGCATAGTCGTTTCGTCCAGATAAAGTCCGGGAGTATCTAATCCTCCATATTTATATCTGTTCATCATATTCTCGTAGAATTTCTCCGTATCTATTGCATATCCATTGTCCCCTTCCGCGTCTCCCCATTTTTTATAATTAAACGGGGTAAACCGGAATGCCAATCCTTCCTGGACAAAGTAATCATCAAACTTCAATTTAGTGGCATTTCCCACCGAGATAGCCATATATAACGGACGTTCCCAGTTGCAGTTAGCCAATATTTCAAGTATGAGCAAATCTACTTTAGTCAGCAGACGCATGTCTTTCAGAGAAATAGATAGTTTATCCGGTATCGCATTTTTCAATTCTTCTCCTTTTAAATGACGAATGGCTTTAGGTAGCATCATTCCCGAACGAAGCACTGCATCCTTATCGATGTGAATGTTTATTGTATCGGTAGGTATCACATGAAATTCCTGCTTCTCTGCAAATACCCAATGTTTCAAGATGTTCTTTATCTCATACGGATCATCTCCAAAACTGTCACGGGCTTCTTCGGGATGCTTTTGATACAATTCTTCTATTTGTTTCTTCAACTCCGGACGAATGGCTACATATTCGTTCTTTCCCTCTTGATATTGATTTTGTTTCCAGCTGATCGGTAGTCCGGGAGCATTGTATAGAGGACATTGTTGCTGATAAATATACCAGTCGGTTTGCGCATAACTTAAGTTGCAGATGCGTGCATCTCTGCGAACCTCTTCCGTGTCCTGATTATACCACAAAGGGAACGTATCATTGTCTCCGTTACAGAATATGATCGGGTTTCCTGTATCGGGAAGCGTCATTAGATAATTAGCCCCAAAGTCACGGCAGGTATATCGGTTGCTCCGGTCGTGATCGTCCCAAGTCTGGCTTGCCATTTGTGTGGGAACGAGTAGGCAAAGCAGCATGAGTAAGCTGACCGGGAGGACTTTAAAGTGCTTCCGACGAAGCATGTCACAGCATCCGGCAGCTCCCATCCCGATCCAGATAGCGAAGGCATAGAACGAACCTGCATACGCATAATCCCGTTCGCGAGGTTGTCCGGGAGTCTGATTCAGATAGAGCACAATCGCCAATCCGGTCATAAAGAAAAGGAAAAACAAGACACTGAATTGTTGCTTGCCTTTCTTCCCACGTGCCCATTGCCAATAGATACCAAGTAGTCCTAATAATAACGGCAAGCCATAGAAAACATTGTGGCCTTTATTCTGCTGCAAAGATTCCGGTAAAAGCTTCTGATCCCCCAAGCGCAGATTGTCAAGCCAGGAAATTCCGGTAATCCAGTTGCCGTGTTCCGGTTCACCGCTTCCTTGAATATCATTCTGCCGTCCGACAAAATTCCATAGGAAATAACGTACATACATGTAGTTGAGCTGGTATGTAATGAAATAAGTCAGGTTCTCTTTTTGTGTGGGTACATCATTCGTGCTTCCCGACCATCCTTTATAAGAAGCAGCCAAACGATCATTCCACATTCGCGGAAACAACATATTTTGAGTGTAGCACACATTTTCTTTATAGCCGATGATTTTATACTTGCCTTCTTCTTTATCTTGTCGATATATGGCACTACCTTTTTTCGTTTTTACTTTGTAATAGTCTCTTTCGGGCACATACTCCGGTTCGGAAGCGTATGTTCTTCCGTAAAGTAAAGGGGCACTTTCATACTGTTCGCGATTCAGGTAGCTTTTGAGCGTGAAAATATGACCCGGTGCATTTTCATTAAGCGGTGTATTGGCATTGGCACGAATCAGTATGACCGCATAAGTGGTATATCCTATGGTGAGCATGAGTAGGCACCATAAACCGGTATGTACTATGCGTTTTCTGAATCGGTAGATGGCTCCTATCAACAAAGACAGGACTAAAGTCAGAAAAATGATTAATCCTGTTTGGAAAGGAAATCCTAATACATTGACGAAGAATAGCTCGAACCATCCTCCCATATCAGCCATTCTGGGTATATAAACAAAGAGAATCAATACAATAAGAAGACCGGACAGAGCAACTGTTCCGATCACTCCCTTGAGTGATACAGTTTGGTATTTCCGGTAATAGAACACCAATACAATAGCAGGAATACAAAGCAGATTGAGCAGGTGTACTCCGATGGAAAGTCCTATGATATAGGCTATCAGGATAATCCAGCGGTCGCCGGATATTGAATCTGCTTCGTCCTGCCAGCGAAGAATCATCCAAAAAACCAAAGCCGTGAGGAAGGAAGAGAAGGCATATACTTCACCCTCTACCGCACTGAACCAGAATGTATCGCTGAAGGTGTAAACCAAAGCTCCTACAAACCCTGCTCCTAAAATGATAATTACGTCGGTCGTTGATAGCTTCCGTGCATCATCCGTAAGTATGCTTCGCACCAATCGGGTAATACTCCAAAAAAGAAACAAAATACACCCTGCACTTAACAGTGCATTTAAAAAGTTGACCATGCGCGATACCTGCGAAGCATCGGATGCAAACTGGGTGAATAGATTCCCGACAAGCATATAGAAAGGTGCTCCCGGTGGATGACCTACTTGTAGCTTTTCGGCACATGAAATAAATTCGGGACAATCCCAAAAACTTGCGGTAGGTTCAATAGTCATTCCATACACAAAAGCTGCTATCAGAAAGACAATCCAACCTCCTAAATCGTTTCCTCTTTTAAATAATAAGTAACTCATTGTTCTGTCATTTTTTTGTTTGCAAAGTTACAGAACATGCATATATGATAAGTGTTTTTAGTCGGACAGATACGGACAGGATGATTTCGTAATTTATTGATATTCAGACTTAATAGGAGTCTAAATACAGACAAAAGCAGACAGCATATATATAGGGGAAAATTATTTATTCTGTAATTTCATTGTTTCTTCAATTTTAGCTTATTTCTGCACGGGTTTTCACCACAGAGGACACAGAGGGTACAGAGGTGAATTTTATTCATGACTTACAGTTTTGAGCATAATTGTGATGCGTAATCCTCTACTATAAAGTTGAAAAACGTAAAAACATCTGCCACCTGCAACGAAAAGCGTGTAATAAACTAGTTGACAAATAGTTGGAGCGTTGCAGATACCTGCGGCAGATAGGTTGCAGATACTTTATCTGCAACACAGTATAAACTTTACATAAGCTAATTCTCTAGGAGCGCAAAAGTTTATTTGAATACATAACTTCCTGTATCCATGCGGGGAATTGTCGTTTCCTGCATTAGAAACTACAGTTTCCACGGTAGGAAACGAGAGTTCCCAAGGCGGGACACTACAGTTTCTACGTAAGGATACTGTCGTT
>ULUC01020760.1_pt1 | contig 67893 bp, 58 predicted proteins | sample 1958151 | NCBI WGS metagenome assembly ULUC01 (sample SAMEA4835750, study PRJEB28245) | human gut metagenome | biome: gut microbiome; material: fecal sample | place: Denmark | collected 2008
GCCCTTTCAGGGCACTCCGCAAAATTATCATTTACCTCATTTCCGCACCGTTTTGAATAAAGGTATTTTCGATTCAATTGTATAAGTATCACCCTATTCAGAGTGAGAGTATATTGATGTGTTAAATAGGATCGAGTTTTGAACTTTTATTTTCATATTATGTATTTCTTATAAATGTTGTTCTTGATAGGTGAGAAAACGGGAATTATTGGAAATGAGATATGGAGAATTGCTAAAAAGTGTGTATCTTTGCAAGCATCGTTGAAGGGAAGTGTCCCTGAACATTTTTTATAGTGATATTGTAAGAAGCGTTGTGCTTCATTCTTGTTAACGAAAACCTGAGAAATTTTCAAAATAACACAAGAATGGCATGAGCGGTTCTCGCGCTATAGGCGTGGGGCTGCTGTCCATTTTGTGTTATTGGGTTTTCTCAGGACCTTCGTTAACGGAATGGCACGCAGTTCCACGCTTCTGTTTTGTAAATTCTGCCTTAAGGGACTGCGGACAGAACAAACACATTTTTTATGAAAGCAAGGAGTTTATTATTTTTTTCCCTGTGCTGTTTTTGTTTTTTAGTGATGGCTCAATCGGGTGATAAATCTGAAAGAGTAAGATTGGGAGTAAAAGGAGGAATGCATTTGTCTAATATGCATTATTCTGATCTTGACCAGTACAGTCCGGACTGGATTTCTAATGGAGTTGGTGGGATATTTGCCGAGTTTGATTTGGGTAGAAACCGAAAATTTTCTGTCCGACCGGAAATTCTCTTCTTGTCACGTGGAACTAAAATAGGAGATAGCAATATCTCTTATAAACTAAAGACGAAATACACAGATTTCCGCCTGCCCCTCATCTTTAATTTTACTAATCCATCTAAAGTGGGTCCTTATGTCTATGTAGCCCCCGTGCTAGGGATTGGCAGAGGAGGCGAAGTTAATTATACCGAATTCCATGATGGTGAGGCTTATGAATGGGAACCTCTGGATATAAACGACGCGAACTTCTCTAAAGTAAATTTTAGTGTGGCTGCAGGGTTGGGAATACGGATTCCTATTAAAGTTGCAGCAGGGAAAAAGATTCATTTGGCTTTGGAAGCAAATTATCAGTATGGCATCACTGACACTTACGGAAGTAAAGAAAAAGATGGGGAAGCTATCGCAGTCAATCGGGCAATATATGATATTACCGGTACACGGAAACATCAGGACATAGAAATTACGGCAGCTGTGTCCGTTCCTTTGAGTATATTTAAAAAGATGCCTAAAAAGGAAAAGCCCGTTCCCGTTGTTGAGAAACCGATTGTGGTAGAAGAAGAGGAAGTTCCTGTAATCATTGAGGAGAAAAAACCGTGTTATACGTTGGAAGAGATTCTCGATTTAGTGGTAGCTCAGAAACCTATCGCCGGAAAGACAATCTGCGCAGTAGATGTTATCAATTTTGAATTTGGCAAGAGTGCAATAAACAAAAATTCATATGCTTACCTTGATAAGATAGCCATGTTAATGCAAAGAACAAATCTTAGTGTTGAAATTAAAGGACATACGGATAATGTGGGTAAAGAAGATTTCAATATGGAACTTTCCAGGAAAAGAGCGAAAGCTGTATACGATTATTTAATAAAGAAAGGGGTTGGTTTTTCCAAACTTTCCTATACTTATTATGGGATGACTAAACCGATAGCTTCTAATGACACGGAAGAAGGGAGATTGATAAACCGCAGAGTTGAATTTGAAATCAAATAAATGGAGGACAGAATATGAAAGTAATATATGTAATCGCACGAATGAAAATGTTTTTAGCAATAATGCTTTGTCTGTTTGCAATATCAAGTTGTATTTCTGACGGAGATGAGACGGTTGTTTTGGAAACCGGAAATGTGCAAGCACGTAAAATGCTTTTTGGGGAATGGAAGTTGTCATCTAAAACAGTGGTCGATGAGGATGGGATAGAACAATCCAAAGAGGATATTTCGGAAGAACCGAATCTTGAATTTACGGAGGATGGAAACTGCAAGTTGACATATCCTAATGGAAACAGTGTGAATCAGAAATGGGACTTATCTGGAGATTTTTATTCCATCTTTATATCCGATATCCGTTATGAAATCTACACGCTGGGAAAGAATATCCTTGTTTTGGTGATAAACTATGAAGATTATTATTTGAAGTTTGTCTATTACAAACTTTCCTCTCCGGAGCAAAATGATGGAGAGGAAGGTGAAATAGGTGGAACCGATGATAATAATCTTTATAAGCCCTATTCCGCTAGATTTAAAGTGACGAGAATAGTCGTTGACGATAAAGATACATATACCTTCGAATATGATGGCAGAGGACGTATCATGAGGTATAAGACTCCAAGTAAAACGTATACATTTACTTATGATGACACGAAGGCTTATCTGTGGCTTAACGGGAAAATCGTCAATACGGGCTTTGTAGGTTCTAATGGATATTTGACAAAGATGTGGAACGGTACTAGCGAAAGTGGGGGGGTAAGCACATTTGTTTATATAACGGATATGGATTATTATATGAATTACTTAAATAGAGTGGAATATAAAGGCACTGGTGCTATCCAGTATTGGAAACCGGCTTATTCAGATGGTAATATGACTTTTTTGTATAATGATGGTTCACACAATTTCACTTATACATCTTCCGATAATAACTTCTCTGTGGATCTGAACGGTTTTATATCCGCGATGTATCAATGGGAATGGTTTATGCATGATGCAGAAGTTATTTGGGGGTTATTTGATTTTTACGGAGTCAGATCTTCTGATATGGTGTATCAGGAAACTACATCTCAATGGAATAACACTTTCTCTTATTATTATGGAGAACGAGGAGACGATTTTACTTTGCGCATCACACAAGTAAGAAAAGGATTGAATACTAATTTCACAAAGATATATAAAGTCTATGCTACTAATAATTAACTCAACTTACTTCAGAAACCTGAGTAAGTAAGAACCTTATTTTCCGAATGACTGGAGTGGTGCCGAACATTCTCGCCCCGCTTCAGTCTTCTTTTTCAATAAGCAAGAAATATCAAATACTCTCCCGTGCAATGAATAGTAAACTCATCAGTTATCGCTTCGTTAAGCGTGCCTTGCCACCAATTGGTAAAGTCGCTAAGCGGGTAAATCAATCCTTCGCCCTTCAATCCTTTAGCGCCAAAATTGATGATAGATATTTGTTGGCCGGGATGAGAGGCGAAAGTCTGTGTGTCGCTTGCGGGAATGAATACCCCGTAATCCGTAACAGTTCGTACTTCCATACCGCTTTTCATATAGTCCAGCAATAAACTGATATTTCCTAATGTGTGGTCTTCCCGTTTTCCGGTAGCACCGACGATGGCTATTCTTCGGTAGCCTTTTTCTTGCAGGAAGTGGACAGCTTTGGTCTGGTCATTCGTTTCCTGATCGGCTATATGGTGAATAATGTCCGAGAAACGTGTTTTGTTTTCCGGCGAAAGAGAGTCTCCGTCGCCAATAATAATATCGGGAGTATGACCACGTAAGATATATTCGTTGGCTGCTCCATCGCAACAAATCACGAATTTAGCCTCTTCCAGTATTTTCAGGGGAAGCACATGCGTAGGATATTCACCGTTGGCAAGTATGACGGCTTCGGGAGTATAGTATTCACTTATCATTGTACGTTCATTAATTTTTTCCATTTAAAGTAGCCAAAGATAGCTATAATGGAGTAAAGTCCGTATAAAGCAGAAGTAAAATAAAGGTCTTTATAGATATAAAGTCCGCAGCAGACAATATCCACAAGAATCCAGGCAAACCATTGTTCGACATACTTGCGTGCCAGCATCCACATGCCGACAATGCTCAATGCTGTGGTAAAGCTATCCAGCCAGGGCACGTTGCTGTCCGTATATTCGATCAGTATCCAGGCAATGCCGATAAATGCAAAGATAAATACCCCAAAAAGAGGTAAATAGCACTTTCGTGGAGTGTGCACGATGGGAAGGTCTTGGGGCTTGTTATCAGCAGAAGCATCTGCTGACTGTTCACCTTTCTTTTTTCTGTGTCCCCACATCCAAAAGAACCAACCGTAGATGGCAGCTATCAGATAGTAGATATTGATACCGAAATCGGCATACAGTCCTGCTTTGTAATATACGAAGATATAGATGGCAGGCATCACGATACCTGCTATCCAAAGGTAGATACTTGCCCGGTACTCCAACCAAAGGTAGACTAGCCCGACAATCGTACCGAATATTTCCAGAAAATTCAATTCCATAGCCCTGTGGTATTAAAAGCGGAAAGAAACATGTCCCATAACGTTTGTTCCTGCCTGCGCTGCATATCCGGCATAGTTTCCCCGATTCTCCACCGTATCGGTGTAGTCGCTCGAAGCCCAACCGTTGTTTTCATATTTTTCATTAAACAGATTGTACACAGTAAAGCCTACCGTGACTTCTTTCAACACCTTCTTGAGACGGAAGGAGTACGCCAGATTGAGGTTACTGACAAAATATTTATCAAGAGTCAATTCTTCTACTTCCGCATTTGTCATATACTGTTTGCTTACGAACTGCGATTGCAGAGCTGCTTCGAATCCCTTATAAATGAATGAGAAGCGGTTATTAAATAGAAAGTCGGGTGAGAAAGCGATGTGAGTGTCTTTATGCTTGATCTGAACAGTCGGGAGGGAAGTAGAACTGCCATCTTCATTATAATGGTAGCCCGGCAGGCTTTCTACAAAATCCTGGATGCGGTTTTTGCTCCATGTAGCGTTTATATCCCATTGAAACCATTTACATGGTTTGATTCCCAGCATTAGCTCGACTCCCATACGATAACTGTCCGGCACGTTTTCGGTCAGTGCTTCACCGATGTCATTTAAAGCTCCGGTCAGAACCAGTTGGTCGGTATAATCCATGTAGTAGAAGTTTGCACCTGCTGTCAGCCATTGGTTGGCGAAAGTATATCCCGCTTCATAGTCGAGTAATTTTTCTGCTTTGGGATACGAATCCGGATCGCCATCCGTATAATTGTTTCTGGTCGGTTCCTTTTGAGCAACCGAGAAAGAGGCATAAACGCGATGGTTGGACGTGATGTTCCAGTTTAATCCTACTTTCGGGTTAAAGAAATCGAACTTCTTGTCTACTGCCAGTGGACGTAGGGCATTTTTGCTCCAGTCATATTTATCATTGTTGCCGTCGATGGTATAGTCGATGTGTCGATACTGAAGATCGGCATACGCGCTTAACCCGCTGGTGAGATCGTAGTTTGCTTTCAGATAAATATTACCATCGGTCTTTTTGGATTTATTGCGGTAATATTCATGGTCGGGAGATAGAGTGCCCACATAATTCTTCACCCAGGGAACTCTTCCGAAGTTATTGCCCCGGTATTGATTCAAACCACCTCCTAGAGACGCATTCAGCCTGTTGACCGTATAATTGAGAGAAAAAACGCCGCCACCGAATTTATTGTCCATCTTCTTCTGACGGACTAAATCACTTTTGGTTATTTCGGTTCCATCAATTGTGAATGGTTTCAGGCCATATTCTATAAGGGATCTTCCGTCTTTGTACTCTTCGTAATAGCCGTCGCCTTTGGTATAATGCAAGGCAACATTCAGATTCCAGGCTGTTGAGAAAGTATGATTGAAGAGAAGTTGATAATTCTTTTGCAGATAATTATCCGTTTGGTCGTCATAAAAATGCTTGTTGCCGTTGGCATCGGTGTACATCTCGCCACAGGGGTTGTAGCGTCTGCCGAAGTCCTCCATTTCCTTTTTGGTTGCGTATCCCCAGGCGTGATATGTCTTTTCTTTCCCGGCAAATGCAATCAGCTTCACAGAAGTGTTTTCTGCAAAGTAGCCTCCTTGCAGGTAGTAAGAATTCAGGTCTACCGAAGCGCGGTCTATGTATCCGTCCGTACCGATATTGGAAAGGCGGGCGTCAAACGTCCAATGATTATTGAGCAAACCGGTTCCCACTTTTACCGTTTCTTTGTGCGTGTTGAATGAACCGTATGAACCGTTGAATTCGGCATACGGCTTCATGGATGCACCTTCAGTCTGCATATTAACGCTGGCTCCGAAGGCACCTGCCCCATTGGTAGACGTACCTGCGCCGCGTTGCACTTGCATATCTTTTACGGAGGAAGAAAAGTCGGGCATATTTACCCAGAACAGATTATGGCTTTCAGCATCGTTCATCGGTATGCCGTTTACCGTGATGTTGATACGTGTACCGTCGGTTCCGCGCACGCGAAGAGTCGTGTAGCCGATACCTGCTCCTGCATCCGATGTAGTCAGCGTAGAAGGAGCCATGCTTAACAGATAAGGGATGTCCTGTCCGAAGTTAACCTTCTTCAATTCCGCTTTGCCTATATTGGTGAATGCCACGGGAGTTTTGGCGGTGGCACGCGTGGATACTACCTGCACTTCTTGCAGGTTTACTACTCTCATACTATCCTTTACACTCGTCTGTGCATGAACAGTGATGCCTACGCCCGATAAGGCGATGGCCATCCATACAATTTTTTTCATCTTGCTTACTAATTAGTTCTCTACGCCGGCATTACCCGGATCAGATTCTATGGGTATGTTCTCAGCCCGTCATGTTAAGGCACCCCTACCAGTGAATCGGTTACAAAAATACTGCTTTTGCAGGAGGAAAGCAAAAAAAACTTTTAGATTCACTAAAAACAATATAACTTTGTATTTTGTTAAAATAGCAATATAACTGTTTACTCATTTAATATACATTTTAATTATGCTACTATTATTACAAGCAACACAAGCTGCGGATTCTGTGCAAGTGGCCGCAGATGAATTAATGAAAGAAGCGATTGCCAATGCTGACGGATTGGACAAACTCTCGTTGATTACTCAACAACTGATAGACTTTGGTATTCGTGCCGGAGAACGTATACTGATTGCGGTCATTGTCTTTATCGTCGGACGTTTCCTTATCTCTATGCTTAATAAGTTTGTCGGGCGTTTGATGGATAAAAGAAAAGTAGATATAAGTATCAAGACTTTTGTAAAAAGCTTGGTGAATATTACGTTGACTGTACTGTTAATCATTTCTGTAGTAGGTGCTCTTGGAGTTGAAACAACTTCGTTTGCTGCTTTGTTGGCTTCTGCCGGTGTTGCTGTCGGTATGGCTTTATCCGGTAATTTACAGAATTTTGCGGGAGGTTTGATTGTGTTGTTGTTTAAGCCATATAAAGTGGGAGATTGGATAGAAAGTCAGGGAGTTTCTGGTACAGTGAAAGAAATACAGATTTTTCATACTATTTTGACTACTGCAGATAATAAAGTGATTTACGTGCCGAATGGTGCAATGAGTAGTGGAGTGGTAACTAACTATAGTAATCAGGTGACTCGTCGCGTGGAATGGATTGTTGGGGTAGATTATGGAGAAGATTATGAGAAAGTGCAGAAAATCGTTTATGATATTCTTGCTGCTGATCAACGTATCCTGAAAGAACCTGCTCCCTTTGTGGCTCTTCATGCGCTGGACGCCAGCAGTGTGAATGTAGTGGCACGTGTATGGGTAAATAGCGGAGATTACTGGGGTGTTTATTTCGATATAAATAAAGCGATTTACGAAACCTTCAATGAAAAAGGTATCAACTTCCCTTTCCCGCAACTTACAGTACATCAGGGAAATTAATTATGATATGCCGATTATTCAAAAAAACGAGGGAGTTTCACATTGAGTGGAACTCCCTCGTTTTTGGATAAACTTGTCTGGTGTGATTGAATAAATTTCTTTCTTTTATTTAATGCCGAAATCTTCGGCTAGTTCATATCTATCTTCTTTGATCCCCAGTACATGATTGATTTTCCTTCTTTTCTCAAGATCTTTAAAGTAGTTTTCCACAACCTGATAGAGATCGAAGTTCGTAGTTGAGCCAGCGGCTAAATCGAGTGATTCCACCATCTTTTCTACAGCTTGATGGATTTTCTCTGCGTCTATCAGATGCAGTTCGTTGCTGTGTATTAAATATTTTTCCATGACTGCAATGTTTTTAATGTTATTATAGATATAACATCCCGCAGTCATGGAAAGTTCAATGATTGAATGTTAGATTTTGGCAAGTGCCTGATCCAAATCAGCAATTAGGTCATCGATATGTTCTGTTCCAATGGATAGACGTACGGTGCCCGGATAAATTTCCTGTTCGGCTAGCTCCTGTGCATTGAGCTGCGAATGGGTAGTGCTCGCCGGGTGGATCACCAATGATTTCACGTCAGCCACATTGGCTAGCAGGGAGAAAATCTCCAGACTGTCGATGAAACGGTGTGCCTCTTCTTGTCCGCCTTTTACCTCGAAAGTAAAGATAGAACCGGCACCGTTCGGGAAATAACGTTGATACAGTGCATGGTCGGGATGGTTGGATAATGACGGGTGATTCACTTTCTTCACTTTTGGATGATTGTTCAAGAAATTCACTACCTTCAATGCATTTTCTACATGACGCTCTACACGTAAGGAAAGAGTTTCTAGGCCTTGCAGCAGGATAAAAGCGTTGAATGGGCTGATGGTAGCTCCTGTGTCGCGCAGCAAAATGGCCCGGATGCGGATTGCATAGGCAGCCGGACCGGCTGCATCGACGAAGCGTACGCCATGATAGCATGGATCGGGTTCGGTCAGTTGTGGGAATTTGCCGGAAGCTACCCAGTCGAATTTACCTGAATCTACAATAACTCCTCCCAATGAAGAACCGTGTCCGCCAATGAACTTTGTTGCGGAATGTACTACGATATCTGCTCCGTGTTCGATGGGGCGGATTAAATACGGAGTTCCGAATGTGTTATCAATAATCAAAGGTATTTTGTGGCGGTGGGCTATTTCTGCCACTGCTTCTATATCAATGATATTTGAATTTGGATTTCCCAAAGTTTCGATAAATACGGCTTTTGTATTTTCCTGAATAGCTTTTTCGAAGTTCGACAAATCGCTTGGATCAACGAATGTTGTTGTGATACCATAGCTGGGCAAGGTATGTGCCAGTAGGTTATAACTTCCTCCGTAAATGGTTTTGGCTGCTACAATATGATCGCCTGCACGAGTGATATTCTCGAAAGCGTAAGTGATGGCAGCGGCACCCGAAGCGACTGCCAGCCCTGCTACTCCTCCTTCAAGGGCGGCTACGCGTTGTTCAAAGACTCCTTGAGTGGAGTTGGTCAGACGGCCGTAGATGTTTCCCGGGTCCTGCAGGCCGAAGCGTGCGGCTGCATGGGCGGAGTTGTGAAATACATAAGAGGTGGTCTGGTAAATAGGTACTGCGCGGGCATCTGTTGCCGGGTCTGCTTGTTCTTGTCCTACATGAACCTGTAAAGTCTCGAAGTGTAATTTCTTTGTTGCCATAATCGTATGTTTTTTAAGTTTATATTCTTCCTTTATTTTCTTGCAAAGTTATGAGATGTAGATATATCGAACAAGATATAGGTAAAATATAGAAAATAATGCTATTTTTGTGCCGTTATATGGAATAATGTAACTGCGTTATTTCTGAAAATCACCTTTTAGAAGAATATTTTTCTTATGGATACTTTTGATAAGCTGGATAAAGTAGATTTGCAAATACTCCGTACTTTGCAAGAGAATGCCCGATTGACAACGAAAGAGTTGGCTGCGCGGGTGAGTCTTTCTTCAACTCCTGTTTTTGAACGTCTTAAACGGTTGGAGAATGGAGGCTATATAAAGAAGTATATTGCCGTATTGGATGCGGAAAAACTGAATCAGGGATTTGTCGTGTTTTGCAGTGTGAAGCTTAGACGTCTGAATAGGGATATAGCGGCAGAGTTTACACGGATCATACAGGATATTCCTGAAGTAACCGAATGTTATAACATATCAGGAAGTTATGATTATCTGTTGAAGATTCATGCTCCCAACATGAAATACTATCAGGAGTTTATTCTGAATGTGTTGGGGACGATTGATAGCTTGGGATCACTGGAAAGTACATTTGTGATGGCAGAAGTGAAGCATCAATATGGGATACATATTTAGTCCTTTGTGTGATAGTCTGAAATTTATCTTGTATATTTGCTATGTAATATAAATCCTGTTTTGCTGACACAATGAAATGGCAACTTTGTAAATAGCTTCGCCCATATGGATTGTAACAATAGAGAGTTCTGCTGCTACAACTGTTTGTGATTTAACGTAAGTCACAAGTTATTTTTTTATTCTATTCAATAAACTATATAAAAGAAGCCATTACAATGAATTCGAACATATATCCTCGTTCTAATGATTTTCAGACTATTTACCTGAATACGGTGATTAAGAATCCTGCTATTATCGTAGGTGATTATACAATATACAATGACTTTGTAAATGATCCGGTGCTTTTTGAGAAGAACAATGTCTTATATCATTATCCGATTAATAAAGACCGCTTGATAATAGGAAAATTCTGCTCCATAGCCTGTGGGGCTAAGTTTCTTTTCAATAGTGCAAACCACACATTGAATTCTTTATCCAATTATACGTTTCCTATCTTTTTTGAGGAATGGAATTTAGATAAGGGAGATGTTACTTCTGCCTGGGATAATAAAGGGGATATAGTAATAGGTAATGATGTCTGGATTGGATATGAAGCTGTTATTATGGCAGGAGTACATATCGGGAATGGAGCAGTCATTGCGTCGCGGGCAGTGGTTACTAAAGATGTTCCTCCTTATACAATAGTAGGCGGAACGCCGGCCAGGGAGATTAGGAAACGTTTTGATGAGCAAACGATTGCCCGATTGCAAGAATTGCAATGGTGGGATTGGAGTGTCGAAAAGATCTCCGAATGTATACCTTATATTATAGGTGGAAAGATAGAAGAACTGATGAAAAGATAAACAATGCATATATGAAATTTATAATAGAACCCGGAACTTCTACTGATATAGATGAATTGGAAAAGCTGTATAATGAACTGAATGATTATCTGGCAGCTACGATTAATTATCCCGGATGGATAAAAGGTATCTATCCAATTCGGGAGGATGCAGTTGCCGGTGTGAATGATAACATGCTTTACGTAGCAAGAACCGATGGGAGAATTGCCGGTTCGGTCATCTTAAATCATCAGCCGGAAAAGGCTTATGAGAATGTCAGATGGAAAATGGAACTGGATTATAGCTGTATCTTTGTGATACATACTTTTGTTGTGCATCCTTCTTTTTTGAAAAAGGGAGTAGGGCATGCGTTGATGGATTATTCGTTGGAATTGGCTCAAAGGTCGGAAATAAACTCTGTTCGGTTAGATGTTTATGAGAAAAATCTTCCTGCCATATCGTTATACGAAAAATGCGGTTTTGAATATGTTGATACCGTGGATTTAGGACTGGGACAGTACGGCTTGGATTGGTTCAGACTTTATGAGAAAATCATTTAATACTCCTTTTCCTGTGTAATACATTGCACCGTTATAATTCGGTTATTCTTAGATTTGTAGAATGATAATTATTACATCATAAACATGAAGAAATTAATTATTGTATTTGTTCTTTTTTTATCAACATTCTCTTGTTTCTCACAAACAGAATTTACGACTTGCCTATTTGATGGAGCAAGAAACAGAGTTATACCCATAACTGTTTATCAGCCACAGAAAGTAAATTCAAAAACGAAAGTCATTATATTCAATCATGGTTATGATGGAAATAAGAATAGAAAATCTAATCAGACCTATTCTTATCTGACACGATTCCTTTCTCAAAAAGGATTTTATGTGATAAGTATACAACATGAATTGCCGAATGATCCACTCTTGGCTATGGAAGGCGATTTTATGCAAACCCGTATGCCAAACTGGGAAAGAGGAGTGGCAAATATCTATTTCACCATTCAGGAGTTTAAGAAGTTGAAACCACAATTAGACTGGGATAAACTTATACTGATAGGACACTCCAATGGTGGTGATATGACAATGTTGTTTGCTACTAAATATCCGCATTTAATAAACAAAGCCATATCTATGGATCATCGCAGAATGATTATGCCTAGAACGGAGAAGCCCCGGTTGTATACATTAAGAGGATGCGATTATGATGCGGATGCGGGAGTACTCCCCACAAAACAAGAACAGGAGCAATTTCATATGAAAGTTGTGAAATTGGACGGAATAACGCATAGTAATATGGGAGAGAATGGAACGGAAGAGCAACACAGGCTTATTAATCAATCTATTTCTGGATTTCTGACACAGAAATAACTGAAGTATTCTATTTATTTTATCCAACGGTTTTAAATCGGGAGCCTGTTTTTCTTATAACTTTGCAGCTGATTTTAGAAAAAGAAGTTTGGAATGATAAATAAGTATGAAGCACGGCTAGGTACAGAGCGTATGTTGCCGCTCGTTTTCAAAATGGCGCTTCCCGCAGTAGTTGCCCAATTCGTCAATTTGCTGTATAGCATGGTCGACCGTATCTATATCGGACATATTCCGGGTATTGGTACTGATGCGTTGGCTGGGGTAGGAGTGACGACTTCTCTTGTTATACTGATTTCTTCTTTCTCGGCGATTGTAGGAGGAGGGGGCGCGCCATTGGCAGCCATGGCACTGGGACAGGGCGATCGTCTGCGTGCCGGAAAAATTTTGGGGAATGGTTTTGTCTTATTAATACTATTCACCCTGTTCACTTCGTTCATCGCATATACTTTTATGGAACCGATTTTGCTTTTTACGGGTGCTTCGGAAAATACGTTGGAATATGCGGTTGATTATCTTTCCATCTATTTATTAGGAACTGTTTTCGTTGAAATATCTACAGGATTGAATAGCTTTATTAATGCACAGGGACGGCCGGCTATTGCCATGTACTCCGTCTTGATCGGTGCCTTATTGAATATTATTCTTGATCCTATTTTCATTTTCTGGTTTGATATGGGAGTGAAAGGAGCTGCTTTGGCTACCGTATTGTCTCAAGCATGTAGTGCGGCGTGGGTATTGAGTTTTCTCTTTTCCCGTCGTGCTTCCTTACCTTTGGAAAAGCGTAATATGCGGTTGAGCCGGAAGATTGTATTCGCCATGTTAGCTTTGGGAATATCTCCATTTATAATGGCAAGTACGGAGAGCCTGGTTGGTTTTGTATTGAATAGTAGTCTGAAAAATTTTGGAGATATTTATGTCAGCGCATTAACTATCTTGCAAAGTGCGATGCAGTTTGCAAGTGTTCCGTTAACCGGTTTTGCGCTGGGATTTGTTCCGATTATCAGTTATAATTATGGTCATGGTGATAAACAACGTGTGAAAGACTGTTTCCGTATTGTGATGATAACCATGTTTTCATTTAATCTGTTATTGATGCTACTTATGATTTTGTTTCCTACGATTGTTGCATCTGCTTTTACGAGTGATGAAAAATTGATAGAAACAGTCCGTTGGACAATGCCTGTCTTCTTGGGTGGTATGACTATTTTTGGATTACAACGTGCCTGTCAGAATATGTTTGTAGCCTTGGGACAAGCAAAAATATCTATTTTTATTGCTTTGTTGCGTAAAGCGATTCTACTGATTCCATTGGCATTGATATTACCGCATTATATGGGAGTAACCGGTGTATATGCAGCCGAAGCAATATCTGATGCCACAGCGGCAATTTGCTGTACTTTGTTGTTCTTTTGGCAGTTCCCCAAGATTCTGGGGAAAATACAGGGGAATATTTTGCGTACAGATTAGAAACAGCCAATGTACAAAGCATTGGCTATTTTTTGATTGATAATTAGAATAAAATGCGGAGAATAATCGTTATATTTACCGCAAAATATACGGAGAATATGAAATCAATCTATATCTGGCAACAAACTGATTGGCCTGATTTTACTTGGGATGATGCAAAACTATCTTATAAATTAGGTAGAGTCAGGGGCTTGCAAGGTAGACTTGTAGGGCGAATGAGTGCACTTGGTTTTGATTTGAAGAATAGTGCTATGCTTGATGCGCTGACAGCAGATATTACAAAGTCATCGGAAATAGAAGGAGAGATATTGAATGTTGATCAGGTGCGTTCTTCTGTGGCTCGTCATTTGGGCATAGAGATAGAAGGATTACCCGAAGCAGACCGCTATATAGATGGAGTGGTGCAAGTTATGATAGATGCTACTCAAAACTACATGCAACCATTGACGGCTGAACGCTTTTTTAATTGGCATGCTGCTTTGTTTCCTACAGGACGAAGTGGGGTATATAAAATAACGGTTGCCGATTGGCGGCAAGGTGCAGAGCCAATGCAAGTCATATCAGGAGCGATGGGAAAAGAGAAAATACATTATCAGGCTCCTGATTCGGATCATGTTCCTTACCAGATGAAACTGTTTTTGGAGTGGGTAAATGGTAATCAGAAGATAGATCCTGTTCTGAAAGCTGCGATTGCTCACTTATGGTTTGTGACTATTCACCCTTTTGATGATGGGAATGGACGTATATCCCGAACGATCACTGATTTGTTTTTAGCTCGTGCAGATGAAATGCCACATCGTTTTTATAGTATGTCTGCCGAAATACGCAAGCAGCGTAAGAGGTATTATGAGATGCTGGAGAAAACACAAAAAGGCAGTTTGGATATAACAAATTGGCTTGAATGGTTTCTTGACTGTCTGGAAGCTGCATTACTTGATACAGAGAAATCAATCAGTACGATTTTGCAGAAAGCTGCTTTCTGGGATAAGTATCGGTTGGTTTCGATGAATGAACGGCAGATTAAAATGGTGAATTTGTTTTGGGATGGTTTTGATGGCAAGTTGACCTCTTCCAAATGGGCGAAGATAACCAAATGCTCTCCTGACACTGCATTGCGTGATATACAAGATTTAATAACTAAAGGTGTATTTCGTAAAACAGACGAGGGAGGGCGGAGTACTAATTATGAATTGGTCTTATAATTTGGCGGTAATTATTAATGGTTATCATCGCGATAAATACGTATAATAATGGCACTTATATACGACCCGACACCGATCAGTTAGGTCATAACAAAAAGTAATTATACAAGAGATTTGTAGCCATCAACAGACGGATGCAAGAGGTTGGAGTGGAAAAATATTATGAGGAAGTAAAAGACCTGCCTCGTTATTAGCTCATTACTAGCTTTCTCTGTTTCATTCCAGCTCCTGTGCATAAATGTTGATGGCGCGTAATGCCTTTGAGATTTCAGTCGGGGTGATGCCCTGACATTCTATTCTCAATACTTTTTCCCAGTCCTCTATATCTACATTCCATTTGTAGATTTGGGGACATAGGGTGAACAGCGCTGCGATATGTTTTATATCCCGTGCATTTCTAACCGAGGTTCGAAAAATGAGTATTTGCTCTTCCATAGTTACTATCAATTACTTTTGTTTTCAGTGCAAAGGTAGGTTTAAACAAGGTTCTGTATAGGATTATTCGACGAATGCCCTGATTACTCATGACGAAATAAGTAATCGGGGAGATTAACTTCATATACTTATCCTTTGAAAAGTCAGTCATCTGTACCTGTCAATATATAAAAAAGTGTATCTGTTCTCGTCTTTCTTTTTTGATTTACTTTGCAGTGTTGTTTTAATCTCCTAATATACTTAAAGGTTATGAAGTTGAATTTTGCTAAAAGAATGTCTTATATAAAGGCTTCGGAAATAAGAGAAATATTAAAAGTTACCGAACAGGAAGATGTGATTTCGTTTGCAGGTGGTCTGCCTACTCCGGAACTTTTTCCGATAGATGAAATCAATGAGATCAATCAGATCGTATTGAAAGAGGCAGGTACGAAAGCGCTCCAATATACTACAACAGAAGGTTATGTCCCTTTGCGCGAATGGATTGCCAACCGGATGAACGAACGTTTGGGCACGACTTTCGATAAAGATAATATTCTGATTACCCATGGCTCGCAACAAGGATTGGACTTATCCGGAAAAGTTTTCCTGGACGAGGGAGACATCGTACTTTGCGAAAGCCCTACGTATTTGGCTGCAATCAGTGCATTCAAAGCGTATGGATGTAGCTTTATTGAACTTCCTACGGATGGGGACGGTATGATGATGGATGTTTTGGAAGATGTTTTGAGCAATACTCCTCATATAAAGCTGATATATGCAATACCTACTTTTCAAAATCCTACAGGAAAAACGTGGAGTTTGGAAAGACGCAGGAAGCTGGCTGAATTATCCGCAAAGTATGGTGTTGCGGTTATTGAAGACAATCCGTACGGCGAGTTAAGGTTTGAAGGAGAGTCTTTGCCATCTATAAAGTCTTTTGATGAGGCTGGAAATATCCTGTGTACAGGTAGTTTCTCGAAAATATTCTGTCCCGGTTTCCGGATTGGCTGGATTGCGGGGGATAAAGAGATTATCCGCAAATACGTATTGGTCAAGCAAGGTACGGATTTACAATGCAACACTATTGCCCAAATGACCATCGCCGAATACCTGAAGCGCTATGATATTGATAAACATATTGCCAAAATAGTAGAAGTATACAGAAAACGCAGAAATGTGGCGATTGAAAGTATAGAACGTTATTTTCCTGATACTATAAAGTTTACTCGTCCCGAAGGCGGATTATTTACATGGATAGAACTTCCCGAAGGGATTTCGGCACGTGATGTTTTAGTCAGAAGCCTGGAGAAAAAGATTGCTTTTGTTCCGGGAGGCTCCTTTTATCCGAACGGAAACAAGGAAAATACGCTTCGGATCAACTACTCTAATATGCCCGAAGACAAAATAGAGAAAGGACTTAAAACCCTCGGCGAAGTGGTAAAGGAGTATATCAGTCAATCAAAATGATTCTTTGATAATGTTTCCCAAAACCTGCAAGCGTTCTTCAATGAAAGCACTCCATTGCTGACCGAAACTCAAGCGCATACAGTTTCTGTACTGGTCGTGCAGAGTAAACATGCGTCCGGGAGCAATGCTGATCTTATGTTGCATCGCTTTGTAATATAGCTCCGTGGTATCAATCTTTTTATTCAGTTCCACCCAAAGCATAAAACCTCCTTGTGGAGTGATGATTTTAGTGTCTTCGGGAAAATAGTCGGTAATAGCTTGTGCCAAATGAAGACTATTGGAATGTAGCTCATGGCGCAACTTGCGTAAATGATTCTCATACCTGCCGTTCTCCATGAAGTTGGCAATGGCTTCTTGGTTGAGGGTAGGAGTGGATATTAAATGAATATGTTTCTGACGAATAATAGCATCCTTAAACTTACCGGGGGCAATCCAGCCTACCCGATAACCGGGAGCTAACGTCTTTGATACAGAACCACACCATAACACAAGTCCCTTTTCATCGAAAGCTTTGCATGGCTTAGGGCGTGAATGTCCGAAGAATACATCGCCGTATAAATCATCTTCAATCAGAGGAATATTGTGTTCCGCCAACATCTGTACTATCTCTTTCTTATGTTCATCGGGCATGCAACTCCCAAGCGGATTACTGAAATTACTGATAAGCAGGCATAGATTGATCTGCGGCAATACTTTTCTTAAAGCATCGGGTTCGATGCCTGTTACAGGATTGGTCGGCAGTTCCAGCACATGAAGCTCCATACTGTTGGCCAACTGTAATATCCCGAAATAAACAGGACTTTCAACAGCTATCGTGTCTCCTCTTTGAGCAATAACAGATAATGCTAAAGAGATGGAATTGGTTACTCCTGTGGTAGTAACAATATCATCTTCGGTCAGATTTCCATTCCAGCTATACGCAAAACGGGCAATATAGTTTCTCAAACGAATGTTTCCTTGAGGGTCTTCATACCTGGTGCCGTTTCCCGGAAGTGAATACATGGCCTTGGCCAGTTCTTTATTGAGTTTGGCAATAGGCAATAAAACATCTTCCGGTATTCCCAGCGAAAAACGGGTGATAGACGAATCTTCGATGGAATGATATACTTCCATGATTAAGTCTGTTTCTTCCTTTCCCGGAGATTGGGCGGAAGGCTGTGTTGTTGCCGGCGCAGACAAATTTAGTGGCTTATAATTGACAATGTACCCTGATTTGGGGCGGGAAATGATGAATCCTTCCTTTTCCAATTCATAATATACTTGAATGGCTGTGTTTAAACTTACGCCATATTCATTGCTGATAGTACGTAAAGAAGGTAATTTCTCGCCTGCTTTCCATATACCTGTTTTTATTTGCCAGGCGATAGTGCCGGCTATCTTTTGATATAGGATTTCTTTTTTCATGTTTATTCTGTATCCGACAAAGATACAAAAATGATGTCTGTATCTGTTGTGTTTAATCTGTTTTGTGGGGTACTTCAGCGCATAAGAAGTAATTTGCCGCTATGCTGTTTTTAGTTGTTTTCCTTGAATGGAATATCTTTTTCGTTACCTAATGAGTTTTCGTTTGACTTAAGTCAAGCGAAAGAATAACTTAAGTCAAGCGTTAGTTTGACTTAAGTTAAACGAAAACTGGAATGTATCTTCGATAGTTATTGATAGGAAGAAAGAAATAACTAGATGAAGAAAACATTCATAATAGTGGCATTTCTATTCTCGTCACCTGTTCTTCTTCGGGTACGTTAGGATTGCTGTAATAATATTCGATGGATGTTCCCGAAGGTTTGTAACCGTTGTTTTTTATCCATTCCATCATCTCGTTGTACAGGGCAGCCAGTTCCTTGTAAGTTCCTCTATGTAGGCAGGAAACTATTTTTTTTTCTGGTATCGTTATAGACCGTATATCCCCTTCACCTTGTAACTCTCTGGTTGACTTTAGACCAATAATCATTCTGATATTTTGTTCTGTCACGCTTTCGAAATTAGGATATTCAGCGTAGGGGATGTCGGTAGTGACCTCGCCTTGTTCCTTGAATAAAGAGTCTATTTTTACAAAGTTCTTTCCGATAGCTTCCGACATTCCCTTCAAATCTGTTTGTACTTCAACAGCCAAAGCGGATTGTTTCGGTTGCTTCAATAGCATGATTTCTGAAATTTTTCCCATAATACATTGTTTTTAGAGGGTTGATAATTAATTATTTCTTGATGACCGGAATATAGATGTCGGTAATTAGTTCTGTTCTAAGGGTGGAGGCAGGGCGGTTCATATACATTTCAAAGCTAAAGGTGCTTTGAGGACGATATTTACTTTCCGGGAACCACTCTTCATAAATAGTCCGGTAGAATTTATGCAATAAAGAGTAGTCACCGATATGCCTGAATATAGCATAACGACCACCGGGAACTTCTATCACTCCCGGCTGGAAATCATTTTCTTTGTTATCGATTATGACCCCGAGATAGAAGCGACATTTATCTATTGGGGTGATGGCCGGGTCGTCCATACTAAGGCTGACAAACTTATCATTCGACTTTTCTTCATTGCGCTGTCTAGCATAGTTGGTGAGCCTGTCCCATATTAATTTGTATCGGAGTTCATCCTTATACTTTTCACCCACCTCGATACAAAATACTTTCATCGGCAGAATCGACCGGATTTCAGGAGTGATAACCGCATGCTGTTCGTCATACATCGGCTTATACTTCTCCCTATATTGAGAGGTTGACACTCCAAAATGTTTTTTGAAGGCTTTTGCCAGACTGAATTTAGTCTGATAGTTTGTTTGCTCCGAAATCTGATTTAATGTAAAGTCGGTGGATACTAACAGATGTGCTATATGTTCGAGGCGCAAACGTTGTATGTAGCTTCCAATATTTTCTCCGGCAACAGTTTGAAACACTCTTCTGAAGTGATATTTGGAAAGTCCGCTTATCGTGCTAAGCATGTCTGTATCCAAAGTGTCGAATAAATGATTATTGATATAAACGATTATATCCTGAATCTTCTGATGATGGATATTACAGGTTTCCAACTTTTGTTTCCACCGTTTCAGATTGGGTAACCGTTCGTTTAGTATGTGCCTAAGTTCCTCCGGCGAATAAGCAGTATCTGCATATTCATTGTACTTGTCGGTGTATTTTATCCAGATATTAATCATTTCCGACATCGGAATGTCGACGATATATTTTCCATCTTTCAGGCAGTAGTAGCAATATTCGTCACTTCGGGAACCGTCGGAGTTAGTACCCAGATATTTCTCTATATCAAAGCGGAGAGGCATCCCGCAACTTTGACAATACCTTTTATTTATATCTGATTCAATCATCGATTGGGTTTTCGTTTGATGGATAGCAGTCGCTCCATATCATTAAATAAGCAAGTGTCTTTCAATTCGAACATAAGCCACTTCCCATCGTGGAAAGTAGTCGTCTCATCGTATATCTTTTGAGTCTCATTGGAGAATACTTCTCGCAGAGATTCAAATTTGGCACGCTCATCTTTACCTAAAATGACCAAGAAGCCAATCGTTTGTTCTTTGGCGTATAGGGCACACAGCGTTTTTCCGCCTTTGCGATATTTATATTCGTATATCCATTTTTTTCCTCCATGGTTCCATAGTTGTTCCATATTGTACTTTTGCTCGATAAGCTGGCAAAGTGAAGTCCATATATCATAAAGTTCCTTACCTATCAAGGCTTCCAGTGTTTCGGGAGTGGGAATCTGCAAAGTTTCTTTCATGGTATTCTGTATTTACTTTTGATTATCCATATCACAAAGGTAGGCTGATTTTCTAATAGATCGTTGTCCAATATAGGCATTTTGTGTGTAGCTGGTGAACAATCTGCCCGGAAATTAATTTATTTTGTAAAAGCGAAATATTGGCAGTATAACCTTTATTTTTGCATTAATTTAAAAACAAAGCCCCAATTAAAGAAAATGAAAACAATATTATTAGCAGTAGGTACGCTCTGCCTCATGGCAGGTTGCTCGTCAAAAGTGGTAAGCTCAAAAGGAATCGTTAGTGATGCAACCATGAATACGGTAACGATTGTTACTGATAAGAATGATACCCTTTCGTTCAGTACGATGGATGCAAATAAAGATGAAGTCAACGGTTTGCTTCTGAATGATACGCTGGAAGTGTTCTATACCGGAAAATATACACCGGGAATGCCGGCTTCTAAATTAGTTCAGTATCCGCAATCTCCGATTGTGGGAGGTGATCGGGATGGACATGGCTGTATCGGTTCTGCCGGATATGTATGGTGTGAAGTGCAAAAAGACTGTATCCGCTTGTTTGAGAAAGGAATCCGCACGGAATCGGTGGACGATAGCAATGCTTCTGCCTTTATTGTATTTAGTCCTGACTCTACGCAACTGGAACTTTTCTTTTCCAATAATCAACCCAATGAAATATTGGAGAGACGTGGCCTGCCTTCAGGAGGTTATGCATGGAACGTGGAAGATGACGATACGAAAAATGTACGGCTAATAGATGGCTTGTGGACAATCAGCCAAAGAAATAAGTTAATTTATAGCCAAAAGGCCGGAAACTGATTTTAAAAGCTCCGGCTTTCTGACGCTCTGTTTGTAGAGTAATGTTCTAGGTAATTAAATTAATAAGTGGATATCAAAGATGCTGAATATATAAACTTCCATCATAATCTTTGTATTTAGCATCTTTGTATATATCAACCAGTTTGTTACTGTAATCAAGAATGGTATCTTTGGAGATTTGTGATAAATTTGTAGCCAAAATACCACTTCCCAAAATGCCCGGATTACATAATATACTGTCTTTTCTTATTGAATTCATAGTAAGCTCTACACCTATGTAATCCTTGATACCTGCCTTTTCCAGACTGGATACAATATAGTTGTCCAAAGATTCTTTATCATCTTCGGTCATGAATCCATACCATAATAAACACTTCATTCCTAATTGAGTAGCCTGTATCAGGATATCGAGATAGGTTACTCCTGAATCTCCTTTCTTGTCTATTTCGTAAGGATCGATATGAATGAAAGAGGATGAAGGAAGTGAAGGCAATAGCTCTATGGTACCTCTCGAAGAGTCGGCATGATGCATCTCTACAGATGCACTTAATCCGACTTGTTTGGCATAGGTACCCACATTTTCCAACGCACTCTTTTCTAAATCAAAGAATACAAACCTTTTTGCTTGCTTCTCTAACACATTCATTGCCAGGGCAGGAGAACCCAGATAATTTCCTTTTGTCATTTCCGGGTTTTCCAGTTGGTAATAAATGGAATCTTTTAGAGATTTGTCATCATCTGCTTTCTCCAGGAAATGATAGATACCATATTGCTGCTCCGGAGTTTGCGTCATGGAGTAGATGGCACATGCGGAATTGGTTTCTACATATACTTGTGGGGCTTCATTTCTAAGAACTTCACAGAGTATCAGATGTTTCAGTACATCGGGTTGTTTTGCGAAATGAGTGTAAGTTGCCATGTGGGTACATCTTAATATTTATAGAATATAAAAGAACTGCAACCGCTATCCTTTTTAGGCATTCATTAATTCATGGATTTCATGAATATGCAGGTGCAAATGACTTAGATAACCTTCTATCATGTCTTGTAGCGTAACCTTTGTTCCTTCAAAATCACACCAGTAGCTATCCAGTTTTGTCTGGTCTACAGATTTTATAACCTGAATGATATGCAGGTTAAAAAACTTCCATAGTTGAATCAGGTTGTTCCAATCTTCATTTTGGTAATCTTGTAATGCTATCCACAGATCATTATCCTGACGGTAATCGGGAAAGAAAAGCAAATCTTTACTGTATTGCAATCTGACCATGCGTTGGTGATTGTTTGATGCCGAATCAATCAAATGTCCGAGAATCTGTTTGATGGTACGATTTTGTTTATTACGTTTCAACGTGATCGTATCATTTTGTAGCCCGGTTAGTATTTTCTCTTCAGTTTCTATCACATGATAGATTCCTTCTGTTATTTTGGAAAAATCGACGTTTGACATACCATTCTTTTCCTTTAGGTGTTTATAGCAAAATTGCTAATGGTACAAATATAGATAAATGTGTCGATATTTATAAATTAAACGGAACTTTTCAATTCTAATTTTATCCCTCTTTCTTAAACCACCTGTAAAACCATTTACCGACCTTTTCGTAATGTCGGGTTTCGGTATCAGTATATAGCTTAGAGAAGAAAGACGTATCCAATGGCTCTCCCGACTGATTGGGATACAACACGATAAAGCTATTGTTGGAGAAATATTTCCCGAGCTGTCTCGGTAACTTCTCAAAAGAACTGTCATACGAAAGAGTTCCTGGTCGTGCACTGATAATAACCAATAAATGATCGTAACTTACCTGTCCTGTCAATACCAGCAGGTCATTCCAGTCTTCTAAGAGAGAGAAATCGGTAAGCGTCTGTTTATGCCTTTTCTTTATCCACGCTTGTAGGCGGATGGTAGTCTTTTCATTGGCAAAGAAGTGTACGCGGCATCCAAGAGTGCTCCCCATGCGACAAAAGTGCTCCATCCAATGAGGAAAACCGGATTCATATTCGGCTTTAGGAGGGATGGCAACGACAATCCGTTTGATTGTATGGACCGGTATCAGAAATTTAGAGATAATTATTTCACAGTTTAATCCGTTCAATAAGTGTTCGGCAAGTATTCCAAAGTATGAATCTGTGATGTTTTTCTTGCGGTGCAGGCCGGTGATAATACTCGTAATCTCATTCTCCTTGACTGAATGGATAATACCGGAAGCTATATTCAAATCATACCGGGTGACCTTTTTGAGTGGTACATTTGCTTCCGTTGCTGTCATTTCGGCTTTTTCCAGATAATGTTTGCTTCGAATTCGTAGATTATCAGAGTTATTATCGTCGTTGATAACATTTAATGCCAGGAGATTGTCTTTCAATTTGGGGTCACGTATGACTAGAGAAAGATTCACCATGTCCTCGATAGTGTCCGGGTTGGCTATGGATATTAAAATCTTCTCTGTTTCTTTTGACGATTCATTTTCAGGTTGTGAATCATCCATCGCCATTTTTCTGGCTGTCCGCTCGGTAATCAGTGAACTCACTACGCAAGTGACCAGGATAAGCAAGACTGTTCCGTTCAGTACATCATCATTCAATAAACGTTCGCCGGTGGGCAGAATAATGTTGTATCCAACTAACACAGCCGCCAATGTGGCTGCCGCCTGTGCATTACTCAAACCATACATCAGATTTCGTTCAAGAACAGACATCTTATATATCTTTTGAGTGAGCCAGCAAGCAATCCATTTGCCTGTCAGCGCCATGATTATCATCACGGCGGCAACTTTTAAGGCATCCCCCTCTCCGAAAATAACACGTAAGTTGATTAACATTCCCACTCCGATAAGGAAATAAGGAATAAAAAGTGCATTACCAACGAACTCTAAATGATCCATCAATGGAGAGACGTGGGGGATGAGCCGGTTAAGTACCAATCCTGCGAGGAAAGCTCCCAAGATACCTTCCATACCAACAAGCTCCATCAACCCTGCTCCTAAAAAGACCATCGCAAGCACGAAAATAAATTGCATCACGTTGTCATTGTACCGGTGAAAGAACCAACGACCGATGCGCGGAAAGAAATAAATAATTAGTGCCCCTAGAAAGATTACTTTTACCACCAGCCAAATCCAAAACAATCCTCCGGTTTCTCCTTTGAACAATCCGCCTATAACAGCCAGTACCAGCAGCGTGAGTGTATCCGTTACGGCCGTTCCTCCTACGGCAATACTTACGCTACGATGGCGTGATATGCCGAAGCGGGTGACGATGGGGTAGGCCACGAGCGTATGGGAGGCATACATGCTGGCTAATAATACAGAGGTGATTACACCATATTTCAGATAAGATACATTTGCCATGAATCCAATCCCGATAGGAACGATAAAAGCCAGTAATCCCAGTACCAATGCTTTGTTTCGCGTCTCTTTGAAATCTCCCATATTCATTTCCAGACCAGCCAGGAACATGATGTAATAGAGTCCGACTTTCCCGAATAACTGAAAGCTGCTGTCTCGTGCCAGGATATTAAATCCATGTTCGCCAATAGCCAGTCCTGCCAGGATCATACCGATAATATGAGGGATGCGCAGTTTATTCAATAATATCGGAGCAAACAATATAATCAAGAGTACAAGGAGAAATATCCATGTAGGGTCGGTGATAGGGAATGTTAAATCAAGGCCAATCCAATCCATAATTTGACGAGTTCGTGATATTTGTTCCGCAAAATAACCTAAAAAAATGCTTCTAAAAAAGCATTAGTTAATAAAATTCGTCATTTATTTTTTCTCCAGATTCATGATTGCCGGAATGAAGAATGCAAGTGTTCCCGTTATCACAATAGCAATACCGCATATGACAAAGACATTGGCGATACCGATAGCGTCTGCTATAAATCCGGTTGCCAGTAATCCTAAAATGGAGGGTAACAAACTGATACTGTCGAACAAAGAGAATACGCGTCCCAAGAAAGATACTTCAATTTGTGTTTGCAGCAAAGCTGTAAACGGACCGGAATAAAACGGCATGGAAATGCCTTGTACAATCGCAAATATAGCATAGATTATAAAGGCCGAAGGAGGAAGTATTCCGGAAACGAAAATGGAGACTCCTATGATGATATAGGATATATTTATCATAACTACCTTTCGGATACGCGGATTCCATATTCCAAGTAGAATACCGCCTACTAATGCTCCCGATCCAAAGAGTAGTTCTATCAGGCTAACCTGATAAGCTGTTCCCGAAAAGTTTTTCAGGGTCATCAGCGGTATCAAGGCAACAACAGGCATGATGAAGAAAGTGATGAGTACTTCAGTAATCATTACCCATTTCAAACCATAATTGCTACAGATTGCCTGAAAGCCTTCCTTCATATCCCGGAGTACATTATGGGGTGTTTCCGTTTCTGTTTTATCCGGGTTAGGGATGAATACAAACATGAGTGTCGTACAGGCTATGGCTGCTCCGGCAACATCAAGCAGCATGACTACACTCATATTTGTACTGACAATCAATGCAGCACCTAACACGGGACCGCAAATATTACATAAGGCCTGTATTGTCTGGTTAATACTGGCAATTCGCGTCAGCTCTTTTTCAGGAGCAAGTAGCGGTATGGATGATTTCATGGCAGGCGCATGGAAGGCACTTCCAATGGAACGGAGCATCAGCAGCAGATAAATCTGCCAGATCTCGATAACGTCCAGATAGAATAGTAACGCAATAACGCCCGAACAGAGTGCCACGAAACTGTCAGCCAATATCATAGTCCATTTTCGGCTCCACCGATCGACAAAAACGCCAGCAAAGGGACCTAATACCACTTGAGGCAAAAGTGCGGCAATGGTAGCCAATGAGAGCACCTCTGCCGAACCGGTCTTAAGACTGATCCACAGAACGATGGCAAACTGGGCAATGGAACTGCTAAGAATAGAAAATAATTGTCCGGACCATATAATGATAAACTTCTTTTTCCAATTATTCATAATACTTTATTGATTATGGATGATGATAAGGGTATTGCCGGTCTGTATCTAAAAATGGCAGAGGGAAGATACCGTTATGACTAAATAATAAAACAATTGATTGAGAGAAATGACTGTTGAATTTCTCTATTTTCCTGTAATGGAGGAAAGAAATAAAGAAACGGAAGCCCAGCTAAGAAAACTCCAAATGGGACACGGATAGGATGAATTGACAGATAACCTTCATATTCTCTGGTTCGGTTTTCGATTCGGCAAATGTAGACAAAAAATGCCGTTCTTTTGCAAACCGGGTTCATAAAAAAAGAAAATTAGCCTTGAAATAGTTTCTGTGAGGCTCTAATAAAATTCTAATAGCGTTCTAACAAATCTCTAACAGGCTTCCGGAATACCTCCACTTACCTTTGCATCCGAAAAAGAATACTAACTATATTTTTATGGATGATGAAAAAGAAAAATTTGCAAATGCTTTTAATTTGCGGTGTATTGCTAGTTACCGCATGCAAGAGTAAATCAAAGGAAGAACCACAAAGTGATTATCGCATGGAGGGGGACACCGTGCATATTACAGACCGTTTTTTATCTGAAAAGATAAAAGTAACCGATGCTAGGCTTGAACCTTATTCCAAGGAGGTAATCACTTCCGGTGTGGTACGTCCTATTCCTACCCGTTATGCCTGCATTGCTTCACCTTTTGCGGGAAGAATTATAAAGTCGTATATACAAATCGGGCAACTGGTGAATCGGGGAACCCCTTTGTTTGAAATCAGTTCACCGGATTTTACTACGGCGCAAAAAGAATATTTCCAGGCGCTTTCGTCACGGGAGCTGGCAAAGAAAGATTTACAGCGCAAAGAAGACTTGACAAAAAATGGGGTTAGTTCTCAGAAAGAACTGGAAGAGGCACAAAATGTTTTGCTTATTGCCGACAAAGAGTTTGAAAATGCTTCTGCTGCGTTGGATGTATATCAGGTAGAACATCCGGGAGATATGACGCTGGGGCAACCTCTTGTGGTGCGTTCACCTATTTCGGGAGAAATAATAGAGAATAATATTGTGACCGGACAATACTTGAAAGATGATACTGATCCTGTTGCAATAGTGGCGGATTTATCTGAGGTATGGATTACCGCGCAAGTGAAAGAAAAAGACATTCGATTTATCAATGCAGGCAGCAGTTTGGATATAGAAGTGTCGGCATTGCCAGGTACGGTGATTAAAGGAAATGTTTATCATGTAGAAGAAGTAGTTGATGAAGATACAAGATCTATAAAAGTACTTTCGGTTTGTGATAATTCGAAAAAACAGTTGAAATTGGGTATGTATACTACTGTCCATTTTCGTAGTACTCCTGTTGAACAGGTTCAGGTTTCGGAGAACGCATTATTGCAGGGAGAGAAAGACAGTTACGTGTACGTGCAGATTGCTCCGGAGGTCTTTGTCAGGACATCTGTGGAAGTGGAAATAACCAAAAACGGATTTGCCATAATAAGTAATGGATTGCACGCAGGAGATAAAGTCATCAGTGAAGGGGGATATTATTTAAAATAAGAAATTATGAAGAAGGATTTGATGCTTTCAATTATACAGAAAAGGTGGGTGATGCTTTGCTTGTTCGTTATGATGTGTATTTTCGGATATTACTCATGGATGCAACTTTCGATAGAAGCCTATCCGGATATTGCAGATGTTACATCGCAGGTAGTTACCCAAGTACCCGGATTGGCTGCCGAAGAAGTGGAGCAACAGATCACTATTCCTTTGGAACGTGCCATCAACGGTTTGCCTGGTATGCATGTCATGCGTAGTAGAAGTACGTTTGGACTTTCTATGATTACGATTGTATTTAAGGATGGGACGGAAGATTACTGGAGCCGTCAACGGGTACAGGAAAGATTGAATGAAGTGGAACTACCTTATGGTGCTGTTCCGGGACTCGATCCGCTGACGTCACCTGTAGGAGAAGTTTATCGTTATATTATAGAAAGTGACCAACATTCACTTCGTGAACTGACTGAACTTCAGAATTGGGTGATTATTCCCCGCATTAAAGAAGTTTCGGGAGTGGCGGATGTGACAAACTTCGGAGGTATTACCACCCAATTCCAGGTAGAAATAGATCCGTATAAACTTGAACAATATCACTTGTCTCTAAGCCAGGTCATTGAGGCTATTGAAAATAATAATGCCAATGTGGGCGGAAGCATATTGAACAGGGGAGACTTGGGGTATGTGGTACGTGGTATCGGTTTGATTGAGAACTTGGAAGATTTAGGTCACATCGTAGTTAGTACGACTTCCGGAGTTCCTGTTTTTTTGAATGATATCAGTTCTTTAAAATACGGAAATTTGGAGAGGAAAGGCATATTGGGATATGCCGATCGTATCCGTGATTATTCGGAAAGTCTGGAGGGAATCGTGCTTCTTCTGAAACACGAGAATCCGTCTAAGGTACTGGATGGCATTCATGCAGCAGTAGATGAATTGAATAATGCAACTTTGCCGGAAGGGGTACGGATACATACTTTTTTGGATCGTACCAGTCTGGTAGACACCACCTTGAATACAGTTTCTCATACCCTTCTGATGGGAATGGCATTGGTGGTTATTGTGCTCATCCTGTTTTTGGGTAATTGGCGTGGGGCATTGCTGGTTTCAATCACGATTCCGGTGTCTTTGCTTATCGCCTTTATCCTGATGCATCTCACGGATATTCCCGCTAATCTTCTATCGCTTGGAGCTATTGATTTTGGGATCATTGTGGATGGTGCTATTGTTATGTTGGAAACGATTCTCAAAAAACGTGAAGATCATCCCGGACAATATATTGAAGAAGAAAGTATCGCGCAATGTGCCAAAGAGGTGGGACGCCCTATTGTTTTCTCTACCATAGTCGTCATTACAGCCTATCTGCCCTTGTTTGCTTTCGAGCGTGTGGAACGTAAACTTTTTACTCCCATGGCGTTTACGATGAGTTATGCACTGATTGGTGCTCTTTTAGTCGCTCTTCTATTGATTCCAGGGCTTGCTTATGCCATCTATCGTAAGCCGCGTAAGATTTATAAAAATAAATGGCTGGAGAAACTGAAAGAGAAATATACCGCTATGATAGAGAAACTTGTGGAGAAACCGCTGAAAGCTATCCTGTTTTCCTGCCTGATTCTGATGGCAAGCATCGTATTGAGCGGCGTTGTTGGGAAAGATTTTCTCCCTGAACTGGACGAGGGCTCTATCTGGTTGCAGGTGAATCTTCCTCCCGGTATTTCTGTTGAAAAATCGAAAGAGATGTCCGACACACTTCGTGCCCGTACGATGAAATATCCCGAAGTTACTTATATCATGGTTCAGGCAGGAAGAAATGATGATGGCACAGATCCGTTCACCCCTTCGCATTTTGAGGTATCTATCGGTATAAAACCGTATGATGAATGGCCGAAAGGAAAAACCAAGCAGGATTTGATTCATGAACTGGAAGAAGAATATAAAACGCTGCCTGGTTTTAGAGTCGGATTCAGCCAACCAATGATAGACGGGGTGATGGATAAAATAGCCGGAGCGCATAGCGAATTGGTTGTAAAGGTGTATGGTGAGGATTTTCGTGAAACACGTCGTATTGCCGAAGAAATAACCCGGACGCTGGGGATGGTGAAAGGGACCGTTGATTTAGATATTGATCAGGAACCGCCCTTACCTCAACTACAGATCATTATGAACCGGGATGCGATTGCCCGATACGGGTTGAATGTGTCTGATGTAGCTGATTTGATAGAGGTGGCAATCGGAGGTAAAGCTATAGCACAACTTTATCAGGGAGACCGGCAGTATGATATCACCTGTAAATATAAAGAAGAAGTGCGGGATACACCCGAAAAGATAGCCGGACTGATGCTAACCTCTTCTACTGGAGCTAAAATACCCCTTTCGCAGGTAGCTGAAGTGAAGTTGAGTGTCGGAGAAAGTACGATCACTCGCGAAATGAACAGACGTCATCTGACGGTAAAGTTGAATTTGCGTGGGCGCGATTTGGTCTCTTTTCTAAAAGAGGCGCAGGAAGTTATTAATCAGAAAGTACAGTATGACAGCAGCAAATACACAGTTAAATGGGGAGGTGCTTTTGAAAATCAGAACAGAGCCTATACTCGTCTTTCTGTCGTTCTTCCGTTAACACTGATGTGTATGTTTATTTTGCTTTATGCTACGTTCGGGAAATTCCGGCAAGCCGGTCTGGTATTGTCCATCGTGCCGTTAGCGCTTTTCGGCGGAATGCTTGCGCTCAATATGCGTGGTATGACATTGAATGTATCGTCTGCCGTGGGTTTCATTGCTATGTTCGGCCTTTCCATCCAGAACGGAATTATTATGATATCCCAGATAAATAGTTTGCGCAAAGGAGGAATGGAACTTCGAAAGTCTGTTATCGAAGGGGCACGCCAACGGTTTCGTCCCATCTTAATGACTTCCGTCACAACAGTGCTCGGACTATTTCCTGCTTCTCTGGCAACCGGGATTGGCAGTGATGTGCAACGTCCTTTGGCAACGGTTATTGTGTATGGATTGATGTTCTCATCACTCATCTCCCTGTTTGTGCTTCCGGTTTTTTACTATCTGATTGAGAATAACGTTTTAAATAAAAAGAAGAATGATGAGAAAGAATATACACTTTAATATCTTGCTCCTTTTGCTGCTTGTGGAAGCGATGACTGTTCATACTTTTGCGCAGATTACCGTCGGACACCCACAACGGAATATTTCTTTCGAAGAATATCTGAATAGTGTAGGAAAGAATAATCTGAATTATCTGGCAGAAAAGTTGAATGTGAGTATAGCTGATGCGGAAGCTATGGCTGCAAAGGTGTTTCCTGATCCGGAACTTGGATTTGAAGCTGGTAATGAAACTTTTTCGCTGGGACTTTCCTATTCATTGGAATTAGGAAATAAACGAGGAGCGCGAATCAAACTAGCACGCAGTCAGGCAGCGTTTGAGAAGTTGATGATAGAACAGGAATTTCAGGATTTGCGAGCCGATGCAGCCAATCTTTTTCTGGAAGCGATTTTGCAGAAAGAGCTACTTGGAATACAGCGAAGTTCTTATGAATATATGCTGCAGTTGAGCCGATCGGATAGTTTGCGTTATGCGGCAGGAGAAATTACGGAGAATGATGCCCGTCAGTCGAAACTGGAAGCCGTTACTTTACTCAATACTGTTTACGGGCAGGAAGCAGCATATCAGTCTTCATTGGTTATGCTTAACAAACAGATGGGCGTGACAGCAGATACTCTTCATATTCCGTTTGGTAATTGGGAGGAACTGAACCGTGAGTTTATACTGTCGGAACTAATCAAAGTTGGTTTAGACAATCGTATAGACTTACTTGCAGCTCAAAAAAGTGCCGAAGTCACTGCCTGTGCGTATAAGTTGACGAAGGCAGAGCGTCGTCCGGATATTGGTCTGTCAGTCTCTTATGAAAGAGATTGGAACGGTTTTCTTCCTCCGGCGCGTTCTGCTACCGCAGGGGTATCTATTCCGCTGTCCTTTTCAAATATAAATAAAGGAGCAGTCAAAGCAGCTAAATTCCGTATTGCTCAATCTGAAATATTGGAAAGGGAGATGGAATTACAAATACAGGCGGAGATTACTCAAGCATGGTTCTGCCATGAAGCGGAAAAAAAGAAGGTAGCCCAGTTTAAGTCGGGGATGCTCGAAGATTCACAAAAGGTGCTTGAAGGGATGGTTTATAAATACAAACGTGGTGAAATCAATATTTTGGATGTATTGGTAGCTCAACGTACCTATAATGAAGTACAGCAGGAATATCTTGAAAGCATGAAAGGATATGTAGCTTCTTTGGTAGAATTAGAGAAGTCTTGCGGTATCTGGGACATACGTTTTTAAATATACGATGATTTTATTCGGCTCTACTTTTAGTAATAATAGTAGTGCCGGATATGTTTACTTTCCGAATCCTAAATCATATTCCTGTATTCCTCTTGTTTTTTCTTGGGTAACTTCTTTATAACTTCCTCTACCGAGTGGCTAATCAACTCCTTTATGAGTTTATCGGGAACATCTCCTTCCAAGTAAACGGTTATCCAATGTTTCTTATCCGAAAAAGGTCCCCAAAAAATGTCTTCGTATTGTTCTATGAGCTCTTCTGATTTATCAGGATTACATTTCATATCTGCCCAGAATCTTCCGTTTTTAGGACGTAATGTAGCAAAAGTGAACATTTTATCCATAACCTTGAAAACCAAAGTATGTTCATCAAACGGCATACATTCTGTTGCTCCTTTGACTGACAGGCAATATTCTCTATAATCTTCGATATTCATGACTTCTCTTTTTTGATTCATTCGTTGTACAAATATATCACTTTCTGTTTGCTTTTGAAAAACATGTTTCTATCTTAAAGTACCCGTTTCAATTTCGCCCTTATCCGGCTTAAACTTACCGGAGTTATTCCCAGATAAGAAGCAAGACACTCCAATGGTATTCTCTGTAATAGCTCCGGATTATTTTGTATCAGTTTCATATACCGTTCGGACGCGGTGGTGAATAAGAGAGAAATAAGTCTTTCCTCTGCTTGCAGGAACTCTGATTCGGCAAACTTGCGCCCCCAGTTGGCAATATGGATATCTTCCTTGAATAATTCGTGTAAGTCTTTGCGCTTTAATAGATACAATACCGAGTTTTCCATCAGTTCCATTGACTCATACCCCTGTTGATTATTTACATAGCTTTTCAATGAGACAATGGTTGACCCTTCTTTCCCAATCCAGAACGTTACCTCTTTTCCGTCTACGGGAATATAAGCTCTGGCAATCCCTTTCTCGATGAAAAAGATATTCGTTTCAGTCTTGCCAGCCTCCAATATATGATAACCTTTGGGATATGTGACTTTTGACAGATGTTTGACCACCTTATCTGCTGAAGCCTCCGGCATCCGATATATCCTGTTTATAATCTCGTGTATATCCATATCGCATTGAATCATTATTCTGCAAAAATACAAAAAGTTATATTAGGAAAAGAAGAATTGATGATACTCTTACACTGTCATTTCTTATCAAATGTAAAGTGAAAGCTCCGGGCATCTTGTTAATTTTGCAGTCTAATATTAAAAATAGAAGGATATGAATTGGATTATATTGATTATTGCCGGACTGTTTGAGGTTGGTTTTACCTTTTGTCTAGGCAAGATTAAAGGAGCGACAGGCACCGATTTTTATTTGTGGGGAGCGGGATTTGTAATCTCTGTAACCTTAAGCATGTTCCTGCTGGCAAAGGCTGCGCAAACATTGCCTATCGGCACTGCGTATCCTGTTTGGACAGGGATAGGAGCGGTGGGGACTGTATTGATCGGTATCCTGTTCTTTCATGAACCGGCAACTTTGGGTCGTTTGTTTTTTATGACGACTCTGATTATTTCAATCGTAGGGTTGAAACTGATATAACCAGACGAATAGGATTTAGTTTTAATAGATAGAAAAGTGTGATAAGGACTTTTTCAGTGTAAGTCATATATTGTTGAAAAGATTCCATCCGGTATAATATTGAGGAAGTTTGGAATTGACGAGGTCGATTATGTAATATATGCTTTCGTAATTCTGCGATTATTAGGCATTTATAAGAAGTCGTTTTGATGGGAAAAAGTTTGGTTTCTAAAATAAATGTATATATTTGCAGAATGTGGGACGCATCTCGTCCGGATTCGAAACTAAACTAAAATTCTATTTACTGTTATCTATTAAACATGAAATCCACTGATTCTGAACCTCAAGGGGGCGGTATGGAACTGGAACAGTACCGTACCAGCCTCGAACAGATGGTTGAAGAGAAATCTAAAGACTTGATCGCTATTCAGGAGAATCTCGAAGCAACCAACCGACGGCAGGCATTATTTATCAAGGTACTGCAAATTTTGCAATTGGAACCGGATATACCTACTGCTATGAATATGGCACTGGCCGAAATTGGCCGTTATACTGGTGTCGACCGTTTGGCGACATGGGAAAACCACCTCGACGGAGTTACGTATGGCTGCACCAACGAATGGTGCAACGACGGTATAGAACCCGCTATCGATTACTTGCGGAGTATGACCATTGAAGCGGGAAAACCCTGGTTCGACATGCTGGAAGAAAACCATATCATTTGTACGTCCGATATTTATTCGCTTGATCCCTTTATTACTCAAATGCTCGAAGTGCAAGGCGTAAAAGCCATTGCTGTTTTTCCCCTGTCACAATTGGGAGTACATTTCGGCTTTCTTTCGTTCAACTTTTGCTGGAACAAACAATGGGATGAAAAAGATGTGGAACTGATGAGCCAGATATCGCAAATTGTATCTACTGCTACTAAACGCTGGCAAGTTGAAACATCGCTGCAACAGTCGCAGCGAACCATGCAAAAGGTATTGGACAATATCAATGCCAATATTTTTGTGAGTGATTACGATACGTTGAAAGTGATTTTTGCCAATAAGCCTTTCAGGGAAGAAGCAGGAGAAGTTCCGGAAAATGCGGAATGTTGGAGAATGTTGAATGCAGGTCTGGAAAATGGGTGTAAACACTGCCCGAAGCCGAAGTTGCTCGATGCCAACCGTAAGTTTACAGGCGTTCATTTTTGGGAAGACTACAATCCGGTCACCAAACGTTGGTATACCATCCAGAGCATGGCAATAAAATGGCTCGACGGACGTTGGGCAATCATGGAACTGGCTACCGATATCACCACCCGCAAACAGGTGGAACTAGAGCTGATTCAAGCTAAAGAAAAAGCGGAAGAATCGGACAGGCTCAAATCAGCATTCCTTGCCAATATGAGCCATGAAATACGTACTCCTTTGAATGCCATCGTCGGTTTTTCCAGTCTGCTTGCCGAAACCGATGAGGCGGAGCTGCGTCATGTATATATGTCTTTAGTGCAGGAGAACAATGAGCTGTTGCTCAACCTTATTTCCGACATTCTGGACATCTCCAAAATCGAAGCCGGTATGATAGATATTGTTATGGGACGGGTGGATGTACCACAACTTTGCCGGGAAGTGATTGCTACCTTCTCACACAAAAAACGTGACACTGCGGTCGAACTGCGGTTTGATGAAAATTCACCGCAGATTGTGATTGATGCTGATAAAAACCGAATCGTGCAAGTACTCTCTAATTTTCTGACTAATGCCTTGAAGTTTACCACTAAAGGCTCAATCACACTTTCCTATTTATTGGAAGATGAGAGTCAGGTACGTTTTTGTGTAACGGATACGGGCAAAGGGATTCCCGACGAACAAAAACATGAAATTTTTAATCGTTTTGTAAAATTGGACTCATTTGTACAAGGTGCCGGATTGGGATTATCCATCTGTCAAAGCCTGGTCAAAAGGATGGGCGGAAAGATTGGAGTCGAATCCCGTGAGGGGGAAGGTTCGTGCTTCTGGTTCACTCATCCGTATGTTCCTGGTGCTTTTTCTAATTCCAATTTTTCTACTGATTAATTTGCATCTTTCAATATATTATCCGAATATTGCAGAGCAGAAAAAACAGAATATGATTCCAATTGATGAAAAACACATTATAAAAAAGCTAAAGGCCGGAGATAATGAAGCATATAAATACATATATGATTATCATTATGTTGCTCTCTGCAAACTTAGTTATTATCTCTTGAAAGACAGAGTGCAGGCGGAAAGCATAGTGAACGATGTAATCTTTCATCTTTGGGAAGTCAGAGACAAATTGGAACTGGTGCCTCCTCTTCGCAACTATCTGATAATAGCCGTACGTAATAAATGTCTGAACTACTTAGCCCTCAAGCAGCAGGAGACAGAGATACGTTTTTCTACCATTGAGCAGGCTGGTATTCAATTGCAAAATATCGTTTCTGACAATGAGCATCCTTTAGGCAACCTGCTAAAAGAAGAATTGGAATCGAAAATCCACGAATCTATCAACAAATTACCGCCTGCCTGCAAACAGGTATTCACCATGAGCCGCTTCCGGGAAATGAGTTACGAAGAAATTTCTCGTGAACTTGGCATTTCTGTAAATACGGTTAAGTATCATATAAAGAGCGCATTAGTAATACTTAAAAAAGAACTGGGCACTTTTTTATGTATTATTTTTGCTTTTTATCCTACCCTGCTATTATAAAAAACTGTAGTATATATAAAGGCACTATCTTTTATGAATGAACAATCACCACATACGGATATAGTCAATGATTGGATAATCGGTTATCTGACAAACAGTCTGACACCGGAAAAGATGCAGTCGTTACAGAATTGGCTGAATGTTTCGGAAGAAAACCGGGAATATTTTTCCGATATGCAAGAAGTATGGATCGCTGCTTCTGATGAAGCAGATGAACAGCATTTCGACAAAGAACGGGCTTATCAATTATTTTTAGAGCATACAGAAAACCTTGTGCAACCATCGGTAAAACGAAAAACACTCACTATCAGTCCGTGGATGTATGCCGCTGCAATGGTTGTAATTGTTTTTTTCTGTGGAACGATTGCCTTTCAGAGTGGAAAGAGAGTACTCCGGAATCAATTGACACAGATTACGGTGGAAGCTCCATACGGTTCAAAAACCAAACTGTATCTTCCTGATGGAACGTTGGTTTGGCTTAATGCGGGTTCCAAAATGAGCTATGCACAAGATTTTGGAATTAATGAACGTTCATTGAACTTGTCGGGAGAAGCCTATTTTGAAGTAACCAGAAATGAGGAGATACCTTTTAAAGTACATACGGAAGAACTAGACGTCAAAGTATTGGGCACTAAATTTAATTTCCGGAATTATAAAGACGATTTGGAAGCTAAAGTCTGTCTGCTGGAAGGAAAGGTAGCGCTGAATACCCGGCAAAAAGAGACCATACTTCATCCGGACCAACAGGCGCTGTTGGATAAAAAAACAGGAAAACTATCTGTATCCGATACCAAAGCCGCTTACAGTGCTGAATGGACAAACGACCACCTTTACTTTGATGAAGTTTTGCTTTCAGATATCATTAAAGAACTGGAAAGAAGCTATGACGTAAAAATAACCGTTGCAGACGACACGTTAAATACGATTCGTTTTTATGGAAACTTCCGTAAAAGAGAGCAAAGTATTCAGGAGATTATGAATGTATTGTCGTCTACAGACAAAATGACTTATACCATGAATGGAAAAAATATTGTGATCACACTTCCCAAATGAACAGATGTTAAACCTTTAAAACTTAAAGAAATATGAAAAGCCATTTAGTAAAAACATGATTCACCTCTCCTGATAGAAATATAAAAAGGTCAGGTTCCTTTTCCATCCCCTGACCTCTTGCCTTTCTATCTTAAAAGCCACAGTGACTTTAATTGATGAAAGCTTAGGCAAATATAAATAAAATCCTAAACTTCTCATCCTATTTATCAATTATTTATCCATTGACTTATGAAAAATAAGAAGAAAGTCTTTTTCATGGTCCTGCTCTTGCTATGCTCTTATCTAAGCTCATTTGCGCAGCTTATCAATTTGCAGTTGAAGAATGTAACAGTAAAGCAGGCTATTGAAACAATACAGAAGCAAAACGGATATTCATTTGCATTTGCAACAAACGATCTGAATACCAAAAAGATTGTGACAGTGCTAGCCAAAGATTTACCTATTGAGAAGGTGGTAGAACAGGTCTTGGCAGGACAAGATGTTAGCTACACTATCCAAGGGAAAGATATTATCATCAAGAAGAAAAGCGGCCAGTCCGCACAACAATCCTCCAGGAAATACACTATTAGCGGGATAGTGAAGGACATGTCAGGGGAGCCTGTCATCGGAGCCAATATAAAAGAGAAGAATGGCACGGCAGGTACAATCTCAGGTATGGACGGTAAGTTCCAGTTGACAGTCAGTGAAGGGAGTGTGGTACAAATATCCTACCTGGGGTTTTTGACGCAAGAGGTGAGCGTGAAAAATAAGAATTATCTGACAGTAGTGTTGAAAGATGATACACAGACGTTGGACGAAGTAGTGGTGGTCGGATTCAGTACCCAAAAAAAGATAAACTTGACAGGGGCGGTAGAAAATGTATCATCGGATGTATTTGAAAATCGTCCGGTGGCTAATGTCACACAGATGTTGCAAGGCGCTGTACCAAATCTGAATATTTCGTTAGTCGACGGTAAGCCCAATCAATCGGCTTCGTATAATATCCGTGGTGTAACGTCTATCGGAGCGGGCGGTAGTGCGCTGGTATTGATAGACGGTGTAGAAGGCGATCCGGCCATGCTGAACCCGAATGACATAGAAAGCGTGTCCGTATTGAAAGATGCGGCTTCGGCAGCCATCTACGGTTCACGTGCTCCGTATGGGGTTGTCCTGATTACAACAAAAGATCCGTCAAAGCAAAAAGATAAGTTTACGGTCAATTATACGGGAAATTTCTCCTATGAAACTCCGTATGCTGTGCCGGATGTCGTTGATGACGGTTATGTCTGGGCTTATCTGTTTCGTGAGGCGGAATACAATTACCGCGGGATAGAGCCTACCAGCATTAATAAGTCACAACCTTTCTCAAAAGAATGGCTGGAGACTTTCCGGCAACGGAAGTTGGCAGGAAATACGTTACAGACAGCAGTTGGCCCCGATGGGAAATATACATACTATGGAAATGAGGATTACTATGATGCGCTTTATAAGGATCATACGTTTGCACAGTCGCATAATGTATCTATCAGCGGTTCGAACGGAAAAATAAGTTACTACACTTCCGCACGGTTATACGATTATGACGGTCTGTTCAATTATAACTCAGACACCTACCGCACTATGAATATGCGTACCAAAATCAGCGCACAAGTGTTCAGCTGGCTGAAAATTTCCAATAATATAGACTATACTCATGATAAATATACACAACCATTGGGTTATGTAGAACAGAATGAGGGCTTGGTTTGGAAAGCCATCAACATGGAAGGGCATCCGTCCGAACCAATCTTCAATCCGGACGGAACCTTGACACACTCCGGAGCACGTTCTGTCGGTGGACTGGTAACAGGCAACAACTGGATAAAGCGTACGACTAAAACGCTGAAAAATACGACTACCCTGAATATAACCATGCTGGACAACAAATTGCGTTTTACCGGAGACTTCTCTTTCCGTACGAAAGATTTTATAGAAGACAAGAAGACTACCGCTGTTCCGTATAGCGATTACGAAGGGATGATTAAATATCTCGGAGTACCGGAAACAGATGATAAGATGTTGGAGAAAGTGCAACAGACTACCTATATATCCACCAATGTATATGCCGAATATGAGAATACATTTGCAGGAAAACATTATATGAAAGCTTTGGCGGGATATAATTACGAACAGCAGGATTACAAGGCAATCTCTTCGGAGCGGAATGGCTTGTTGATGCCTGATGTGGAAAATATAAATTTTGCTATGGGAGATAATATGTCCATTAAGAGTGATGGTAACCGGTGGCGGTATGCCGGAGCATTCTTCCGTTTGAATTACTCCTATGACAACCGTTATCTATTTGAGGTGAACGGGCGTTATGACGGTTCTTCGAAGTTCCCCAACAATTCGCAATGGGGATTTTTCCCTTCAGCTTCGGCAGCATGGCGTTTCTCGGAAGAGAAGTTCTGGAAGGTAAATCCGGCTATTATCTCCAATGGAAAGCTGCGTGTCTCTTATGGTGCGCTGGGCAATAGTAATGTGAAGCCGTATTCTTATCTGGAAAAGTTCTCATTGAAGACTTATTCCACTACCGGCTCATCGAGCGAAGGCCGCTATCTCGATGGTAAGGCACAGTTACGCTACACGCTCAATCCTGCCCAAATTCCTGACAATATCGGTTGGGAAACCTCACGAACCATTGATGGCGGTATCGATTTGGGATTCTGGAACAACAAAATTACGTTATCCGCCGATTATTACGTACGTAAGACTGTTAATATGTATACGGTGGGACCGACGCTTCCCGATACATTCGGTGCATCGTCGCCCAAAGGGAACTATGCTGACATGAGTACCTATGGTTACGAGATTTCTTTGGGATATAACGACTCGTTCCGTTTGGCTGGCAAACCATTTAGCTTCGGCATCAAAGCAACCCTTGCCGATTATCATTCGGTGATAGACAAATATAATAACCCGAAACGTGACTTGGATGATTATTATGTAGGTCAGCGTATCGGTGAGATTTGGGGATTTGTTTGTAACGGACTGTTCCAGTCACAAGACGAAATCGATGCGGCTTTTGACGGAAAGGGTTACAAAAACAACCTGATGCAGACATCTGTCAATTACATCACTTATCCCGGTGATATGCGCTTCGAAGACTTGAACAATACAGGTACTATTGATAACGGAGCCAACACAGTAGACTCACCGGGCGACCGGAAAATCATAGGAAACTCCGAACCGCGCTACATCTATACCCTCTCATTTAGTGCCGACTGGAATAACTTCTTTCTGTCAGCCATGTTCGACGGTGTGGGAAAACAAGACTGGTATCCCAGTGGTGAGAGTTCTTTCTGGGGACAGTATAACCGTCCTTACAACCAAATTCCGGTGTGGCACTTGAATAACTATTGGACCAAAGACCGCCCTGATGCTTATCTGCCGCGTTATTCGGGTTATTACAATCCTTTATATAAAGGCACCGCCAATACACGCTACTTGCAGGATGTATCTTACTTCCGGCTCAAAAATTTGCAGTTTGGTTACAATTTGCCAAAGAAATGGATAGCAAAAGCCGGGTTTTCTAAAGTATCTGTCTATTTCTCGGGCGAGAACTTATGGTCGTGGTCTCCACTCTACCGTCACACGAAAGATTACGATGTGACAGTGATAACAAAAGGTTCGGATAATGACCTGACTTCCGGTAATAAAGGAGACGGTTTCAACTATCCGACGATGCGGAATCTAAGTTTAGGAATCTCTATTACTTACTAAATAGAAACAAAGAAGATATGAAAAGATTAAGTACTATACGTAATATCCTGCTTCTGTGTGCAACGGTGCTGCTAGGTAGTTGCGATTTGACGGAGACGATGCAGGTAGAGGCTGACAAATCTATGGTTTTCGGCAGCGAGTCCGGATTGCGCCTTTATGCCTATTCCTTCTATCGGGCATTGCCTACACTTTCTACGGGCTATCAGCAGGATGAGATGTGTGATATTGCCGCTGTACGGCAGACGAATGTGTTTATTCAGCAAAATGCGTACAATTCGGAAACAGCTACCAGCTGGTCATGGGGAACCCTGCGGAACATCAATTATTTTATCGACGGTTGCTACTCAAAGGAGTGTACAGTGGATGCAGCTACCCGCGATAATTACTTGGGTATCGCCCGTTGGTTCCGTGCCTGGTTTTATTATGACAAGTTGAACCAATATGGCGAAGTTCCCTGGTTTGGCAGTGAAATCCAGTCTTACCAGTACGATGTCATGTATAAAGAGCGTGACAGCCGGGACGTCATTATCAAGAATATGATCGAAGATCTCGATTTTGCTTACGAACATATTCAGGCAACTTCTTCTGTCAATAGCTCTACACTCACCAAATGGGCTGCAGCCGCACTCAAATCACGTGTGTGCCTGTTCGAAGCCGCCTATCGCCGTTATCACAAACTGACAGGTCTGGAAATCACTCCGGAAGAACTTTACCGCCATGCTGCCAGTGCAGCCAAACTGGTGATGGACAACAGCGGACTTTCGCTGAATACGGCAACAGGTACCAAAGGGGCCTACCGTGATTTGTTCTATCTGGAAGCTCCCATTACCTCCGAAGTAATTCTGGCGGTATGTGCCAATAGCGCATCAGGTATTTACGGGACTCAAAATTACTGGTACAATTCGCTGTCGTACGGTAAAGGCTGGAGTCTGGTTCGTCCGTTTGTCAATACTTACTTGAAATTGGACGGTACCCCGTTCACTGCCGAAACAGGCTATGAAACCAAAAACTTCGTGGAAGAGATGAAGAATCGTGACCTGCGTTTGGCACAGACCATCCGCGGACTGGATTTCAAACGTGACGGAAAAGCCGTAGTAGCCGATATGACAGTTTGCCTGACCGGTTATCATGTAATCAAGTATTCTCTTGACGATACAAAATACGATAACAATGAAAAGAACAACAACAGTATCCCCCTGTTGCGTTACGCTGAAGTGCTGCTAAACTATGCCGAAGCACAAGCCGAACTGGGTGGGCTTACTGATGCTGACTGGAACACTACCATCGGCGCTTTGCGCCGACGTGCCGGAATTACAGGCGGAACGGAAAAACTTCCTACAACCGTTGATTCGTATTTACAGCAGACATTTTATCCGAATATCACTAATCCGGTTTTACTGGAAATCCGTCGGGAACGTGCCATTGAGTTGGTGGCTGAAGGAACGAGATTCAATGATTTGCGTCGTTGGAAATGTGGTGAACTGATAGAGGAACTACCGTGGACAGGTATGCACATCAGCGCATTGAATGTGGATATTGACCTGAATGGTGACGGAACTCCTGATTGCTACTTTACTGATAACGGTACGCAATCATCCAATAAAGACTGCAAAACGGTGAACGTAAAGAATGAAACAGGACTTTATGCCACAGCAAATGCCGCAGGCGGATACGATTTGAGATATAACCCCGGTACGGGAAACCGTATCTGGTACGATGACGACCGCCAATATCTTTATCCTGTTCCTGCACAGGTGATCCGCGACTATGAGAGTGCCGGATATAAACTATCACAGAACCCCAATTGGAATTAAAATATAAAATAGTATGATGAAATTTAACCAGATATTGCCTGTAATTGCTATCTATGTTGTAGCATTAGGCGGATGCAGTAATACTACTCCTGATTATTCAGAATTTTATAAGGACCCTGAAACAGTAAAAGAGGAAGACCCGTCACTGAATGATAACCAAATTAAAGTCATGTCGTTCAATATCCGGTATTATAATACCAAAGATACGGGAGAAAAGTCATGGGAAGCCCGTACGGCAGCTTTTATACCGATGATCGGAGAACATAAACCGACAGTGATCGGTATGCAGGAAGCGCGGCCGCCACAACTGAAGTGGTTGGAAGAGAACTGGAAAGATTATGGATATGTCGGTAAGGGACGCCGTGCCAACAACGCCAACAATGATGAGTTTGTTCCTATCTTTTATCGGAAAAAGGCTGTTGAACTAATCAAGTGGGATTGTTTCTGGCTTTCTGAAACTCCGGATGTACCGGGTTCTCAAGGTTGGGACAGTACCGTTCCCCGTATAGCGACATGGGCTATTTTCAAACACATTGCTTCCGGTAAGAAATTCTTCTTCATCAATACTCACATCGATGTAGGTTCTACCATCGCTCCGGGCAAGTCGATGGAAGTGATTGTGAATAAAATGTCCGAGCTCAATCCGGAAGGATTGCCGATGTTACTGACCGCCGACTTTAACAAGCAGATTGACAGTGATATTTTTAACGGAGTTAAAACATTCATGACAAATGTCCGCTTATCGGCTCCGATCACAGACTCGAAATACTCTTATACAGGCTTCGGCACCGCCAATCCTTATATTGTAGATCATATCTTTTGTACAGGCTTTAAGGCTTTGAAGTTCGAGACAATAGATAAAGTTTATCAGAATATAACTTATATCTCCGATCATTATCCCATCATCGGTAAATTGGAATACGTGAAGTAATGAAACGATCATCTAAAATTACAGAAACGCAATGAAAAGAATCATATATTTATTGGTAGCTGCTATCGGTCTGTTGATTGGGTGTACACCTGATGAAGAGACGTGGGTACAGGCGGGATTCACTACAGATAAAGAATCCTATGAGATTGGTGATCTGATTACCCTGACAAATACGTCGACGGCGGAGAATGCCCAGATTGCAGTTTGTAAATGGGAATTTATGGGTAAAGTTTCCTACGAACTGACTGCTCCCGAACCATTTAGCGTGGAAGAGGGCGGAGACTATCTTTTTCGTCTGACTGTCACTTCGGATCGCGGTGCGATGAAATCAGTTTTTGAAAAGACAATTAAAATAATAGATGACGGTGTCCGTCCTACGGCAGACTTCAGCTGGTTGCCCGAACGAATTGTAGCGGGAGAAGAGGTTGCTTTTACGGATCAATCGAAAGCAGCGGAAGGGTCTGAGATTGTCAAAAGAGAATGGACATTCGGTGCTATCCTCTCTACTGAGGAAAACCCGAAAATCACTTTCGGTTCGCATGGAAAAATAAACGTATCACTGACTGTGACGGACAATAAAAAAAGGAAAGATACGAAGACTGTCACAATGGATATAGCAAAGGGAGCCGGTAGTCTTGGCGTGTTATGGTCTCATTCCTACGATGAGCAGGGAGTGGTGTACGGCACTTCTCCGGCAACAAGCACAGATGGTCAGTATATATATGTTTCTTCCAGCAATTATAACTTGGTTTGTTTTACGAAACTCGGTGAACGAACTTGGGGATTTGATTGCGGACAGAACAATGAACCGAACCGAGGTTCTGACTATCAGCACCCGACTCCTACGGTGGATTCCGACGGAACGGTGTATGTGGCTGTCGGAGACAATACTACCAAGGCGGGAGCAGATGCATCCAAGTCTGCCAGTCTCTATGCTGTAAAAGGCGGTGCAGACGGTGGTACGCAGATGTGGTTTACAGCGATTGGCGCAAAATCGAGTATGCGTCCTTTCGGTGCTCCGGTTGTCACGGACCAGTATGTGATGATCCTGACGAATTCGGCACCAAGTACAGATGGAAAACATTTCCGTATTTATGATAAGGTATCTGGGGTACTTAAATATTCGGAAAAAACGTCTTCCGGAAGTTATGGTGGTTGTGTAGGATTGAAAGATGGCAGGATACTTGTTAACACGGGTCAGAGTAGTGGACGATCGTATGGTACACACATATTCTTCCCGGAAGGCAATAGCTGGAGCAAGTCGACCAATGAGCAGAATTATGCTCCAAATGACCAGCCTAATGGCAGCCAGATCGCTATTGGTGCAGATGGAAAAGCATATATCCTTTGCCTTAATTTAGGAGCCCGCATATCTACCAATGAGACAAAAGCATTAGTCTATTGCTATGATACCAAGAAGACTACCAAGGGGCAAGTTTCGACTCCAGAATGGTATACTGCCGTGAAAGGGGAAAATAAACAAACCGGTTATGGCTTGGTGGTTGATGGAAATGGGGTTGTGTATGTAGCTACTGACAAGTATATTACTGCCATATCTTCTACAGGTTCCGTTTTGTGGGCAACGGAAGTAGCGGGTACTGCTTATGGCGTTCCTGCTATAGATAATGAAGGGTATATCTACTATAATGATGCAGAAAAAGGTTCCTTGGTGAAACTCGAACCGGCTACAGGAAAAGCTATCGCTTCACTCCAGCTTGGAACCGAACTGAAATCGTCGCCCACCATATCTGCTGACGGCACAATCTATGTGACTGGTATGCTGGAAGGAAAACCGACTCTATTTGCTGTTGAAGGAGCGGCGACAGGCTATGCAGCCAATGCCTGGTCGCAGATGGGCGGTAATCCGGGTAAGAGCGGATATATGTATTAGTTTTTTATCCATACAAACTTTTAGTTAGCATGTCTCTTTTTTCGTCGGAGCAGGCGTTGCCCTGCTCTGATGAGAAAAGACTGACTGTGCATTTACAAAAGGCTTATAAAATAGAGATAAGATGAGAAAAAGGAACTTTTTAATATTACTGCTGTTGAGCAGGTTATGGCCTGTCATTGGTGTATCTGCGCAAGATGCCTGGAAAATAACTGCCGAACAGATTGAACCCTCGTCCTATTATGGAATAACGGTAGCCAATGGTATGCTGGGATTAGTTTCTTCCCCCGATCCTTTGAAGATTTCCCGTGTCGTGTTGGGAGGACTTTATGATATCTATGGAAAGGGAAGAGTGAATAATTTCTTGCATGGCATCAATATGCTGGATACGGAATTGCAGATAAACGGAACTACGGTGAAAGCTTCCCAAATATCCGGTTATAAACAGACTTTGGATATGCGTCAGGGATTGTTTTGCGGAGAATTTGATTATCAATCGCTTGCACATATTGAATATCAATATACGGCATTACGTCATTTACCTTATTCGTGTTTGCTGCGTGTGCGGATCGTTCCGAAAGAAAATATAGAGGTAGCTGTGGCGAATATACTGACGGTGCATGAATCGTTGCGTAGTCCGCAGGAATCTTTCAACCGCATCTTCAATGGAAAGACAGCAGTTGATTTCTGCACATCAATCGCAAAATCTCCGACCCGGGAACTTGAAATCGGGGCTTGTTCATCGTTTGTTTTCGACGATTCTTTTCCCCGTCCGGAAGTCTGCCATCGGAGCGCACGCGGAGTCGGGGTACATACACAAGAGTTTACGGTTCGTTTGCAGGCTGGCCAGCCTTACACTTTTTCGATTATCGGAACGATACTTTCCGCTGCTACTCATGTTGACGTCAAGAATGAAGTGGAACGGTTGACGGCATTTGCAGCAGTAGAGGGTGTTGAACGATTATGGAGCAAACATATCGCTGCATGGGACAAGCTTTGGGAAAGCGATATTGTGATTGAGGGCGATCTTCAGTCGCAACAAGATATTCACAGTATGCTTTATCACACATATGCTTTTGTGCGGGAAGGTTCGGGATTATCCTGTTCTCCGATGGGGCTTTCGGGTTTCGGTTACAACGGGCATGTATTCTGGGATGCTGACACGTGGATTTTTCCGGCTTTATTATTGCTGCATCCCGAGTTGGCAGAATCAATGATAGAGTACCGCTATCAGCGTTTGGATGCAGCCAGGCATAACGCTTTCATGCATGGGTATAAAGGAGCCATGTACCCGTGGGAAAGTAGTGATAAAGGAAACGAAGATAATACAGTAACCAACATTTACGGTCCTTTTGAAAATCATATTACGGGAGATGTAGCTATGGCAGCCTGGCAATATTATGCAGTGACGCAGGATTTGGAATGGCTTCGTCAAAAGGGATTTCCCATTCTTAGTGCCGCTGCCGAATACTGGGTAAGCCGTTCGGAACCGAATGAAGCGGGAGAGTATGAAATCAGGAATGTAATAGGAGCGGATGAATGGAATCAGAACCCTCAAGGAGGAAAGAACGTGAATAATAATGCATATACAAACGGTGTCGCGAAATCCACTTTGGAAGCTGCCTGCAAGGCAGCCAAACTGTTGAATGTAAAATCAGACCCTATGTGGACAACTGTGGCGGAGAAACTTCGTTTCCGGAAACTAGCCAATGGAGTAACGGCGGAGCATGATACGTATGACGGAGCTATAACCAAACAAGCCGACGTCTGCCTGTTGGCTTTCCCGTTAAAGCTCGTTACGGAAAAAGGGCAGATCCAGAAGGATTTGGAATACTATCTACAGACTGTTCCGAGAAAGAAGACACCTGCCATGTCGAAGTCTATCTACTCTATTTTGTTCACCCGCTTGGGAGATCGTGAACGTGCATGGCATTACTTCAGAGATTCCTATCTTCCCAACCTGAATCCGCCATTCCGGGTAATAGCCGAGTTTGACGGTGGTACGAATCCTTATTTTCTGACAGGGGCAGGCGGTGTATTGCAGTCCGTATTGATGGGATTCGGTGGATTGGATATTACGGATAAGGGAATTGTTGCCGGAAAAGGAGCAATCCCTGATGCATGGAAATCTTTGACTCTGAAAGGAATAGGAAAAGAGAAAAAGAACTATATCATTAAATGAATTGACGGGATATGAGATTTCTTGTTTTGCTCAAAAGAGTTCGGATACCTTTTATTTAAGTTCGTTTATTTACTGCTTTTTTACTTGTTACTCTTTGATTATTATTCTGCGCCATTATGCTTTTTACAATACAAATGCCGCTATTTCAGATGACAGAGCAATAGTCTTGTCTTTCTAAAGATATATCTGCAAACTAAAATAACCCACATTTTGTTGTCTTTATACAGTATTGAGTTTTTAGCGAATAAATATATAAATAATGATGAAGATGACAAAGAACTTATTGCTAGGGATTGCTGCCGTATGTGGCAGCACTTTTCAGGCTGTAGCTTGTACGGGAATCTCGCTGACGTCCCGTGACGGCAGTTATGTGCAAGCCCGTACGATTGAATGGGCGCGCGGTGTATTGCAAAGCGAGTATGTGATTATTCCACGTGGCCAACAGCTCACGTCATTCACTCCTACGGGTGTCAATGGACTAACGTTTACGGCAAAATATGGAGTGGTCGGTCTGGCTGTTGTACAAAAAGAGTTTATTGCCGAAGGAATCAATGAGGCCGGACTTTCGGCCGGACTATTTTTCTTTCCTCATTATGGGGGATATGAAACGTATGATGCTGCACAGAACCAGCGGACACTGGCAGACCTTCAAGTGACGGAGTGGCTGTTGTCGCAGTTTTCCACTATTGATGAGGTGAAGGTAGCCCTTTCTTCTGTACGTGTTGTAGGATTGGAAAATACAGCGGTAGTACATTGGCGTATCGGTGAACCGTCGGGACGTCAGGTTGTATTGGAAATTGTAGGTGGTGTGCCGCATTTTTATGAGAATACAGTAGGAGTGTTGACGAATGCCCCCGGTTTTGAATGGCAACTCACTAATTTGAACAACTACGTCAATCTTCATCCGGGTGACGCTTCCATGCAAAAATTGAGTGGTATTACATTGCAACCGACTGGTGGCAACTCCGGTTTTCTTGGTATTCCGGGTGATGCCACGCCTCCTTCGCGGTTTGTACGTGCTGCCTTCTATCGGGGGACAGCTCCGCAACGAGCTACAGGCTTTGATACCGTGCAGCAATGTTTCCACTTGCTTAATAATTTTGATATTCCTATCGGTATAGAACATTCACAGGGTGATATTCCGGATATTCCCAGTGCTACGCAATGGACCTCGGCTATCGACCTCACGAACCGGAAGGTTTATTATAAAACGGCCTATAACAATTCGATACGTTGCATTGACTTAAAAGCTATTGATTTCTCAAAGGTAAAATATCAATCACAACCGTTGGATAAGATACAAGAGCAGCCGGTTGAAATGGTTAAGATTCCTCGGTAAAATACGGAACGGTATGGAGGTGCTCCTGGGTGATAGGGACGATGAACAGGGGAATATAAGTCAGGTGTTAAGGTAAATCGTGTATAAAAAATAATTGGGGATTAAAATAATTGAGGATTAAATTGAAGAGTAACTATAATAACTGTATCTTTGGAAATATGGAAGATAAAACGAATATAATTCAGATACAGCGTTATCATTCTCCTTGTGGTGATTTGATGCTTGGCTCGGTTGAGGATAAGCTTTGCCTTTGTGACTGGGCGGCTGAAAGTCACAGGGATATTGTAGACAGGAGATTGCGTAAACTGTTGAAAGCAGGTTATGAGGAAAGTACGTCAGATGTGATACAGGAAGCGATTCGGCAGTTGGATGAATATTTCAATGGCAAGCGGACTGTGTTTGAGGTACCTTTGCTTTTTGTTGGTACGGAGTTTCAGAAGAGTGTATGGCGTAAGTTGTTGGAGATTCCATACGGTTCGACTGTGTCATACGGTGAGTTGGCCGGACAACTGAATGTGCCGAAGGCTGTCCGTGCGGTTGCTGCTGCTAACGGGGCGAACGCTATTTCTATTTTTGCTCCGTGCCATCGTGTGATTGGCAGTAACCAAGCTCTTGTAGGGTATGCCGGCGGACTTTCTGTTAAAAAGAGGTTGCTGGATTTGGAATTGAATGGTAAGCCTCTGTTATAAATGAGTGTTTTTTGTATATATATTCTAATATTTGATTTTGCCGATAGATAAAAAGTAGTATTTTTGTCGCCGCTTTTAAAAAACGTACCGGTAATGTTTTCAATTATTTCGAAATTATATATTAAAAACATGAATTATTCTAGCAGAAAAGCCATTGTTTCTATTTTAATGGGAGCGTTATTTTTAGGCTCCTGTTCGAACAATGAGCAAACGGAGGAAAAAGTTATTCAACAAACTTATTCAGTAACATTAAAAGGTATTACAGTTTCAGGTGAGGAATCTTCTGAAGAACTTAAGGATGTGTCTGTTTTTCAGTTTAGTGATGGAGGTCTTTACAAGGCAGAACAGTTGAATCCGGGAAAAGACGGGCAATCCGAAATTTCAGCGGTAAGTGGATCGCGGCTTTATTTCCTGACAGGATTGGAGGAAGCGATGGGAGAAAATGTTACTAGTGAAGAAGAATTTCGCAATATGGTCATTGGTGAAGGACTGCATGATAATTCCGCACCGAGCTTTATGGCGGCGGTTGTTGAGTTGGAGAGTGGAGTAGTAACCCGTGGAGGTACAGAGATTAATGTGGCTATGAAACGTGGTGTGGCACGTATCGACCTGAATACAACTGCTGATAGCAAGACGAAAATCAAGGAAATCATTGTAGAAGACGCTCCGGCGGAAACTTTCCCGTTCATTGAAAATAAACAGGCTTCAGATAAAACGGTAAACTATCGAAAAGAGTTTGGTTCTGATTTCAACGGTGAACAGAAAGAAGTGTTCCGTATTTTTGAGAGTATGCGTCCTGTTCACATCGTTTTACGCGGAACGTATGGCGAAGTGCCCATTAGGCTGAAAGTAGAGTTGCCTGTCGTCGAACGTAATAAAGTATATGAATTGACTGTGCTGAATGTGGGTGCTAAGATAGAGGGAAACTTTACTATCAAACCGTGGGAAGAAGGGGAGACGATTATCGGTAAGCCAGATACGAACCACCGCATTCTGCTTAGTGCATCCAAATCGAAGATTCCGGGAGAAGTGAAGGTGAATTATGAAAACAATATTCTGGAAGTACCTGCTATGGGTGTTGGTGAAATGACGCTGGCGTTTGTGTCCGACACTCCTATTGGCATATCTTCTACGGAAGGTGCCGGTGACGACGTAAATGTGGGAAGTATATCCATGTCGGAAGAAGCGGAAGGCATTGTGTCGGCATTCAACGTATCGGTGAATGCGCAAGGCAACGGACGTCTGGGATATGCAGTACGGGTACATTTGAAAAATGTATTACTGGATGGGACGTATGATTATGTGGAGATTCGTGTGGCTCCCAGTGACAAGCAAATTGAGACTGTAGAAATAGGCGGAAACGTATGGATGGCATTCAATGCGCGTAGCCGCGATCTTGATGACCAGATTTATCCGTTGGACGGGGCTACAATCGAAGATATGTATCGCACAAGCTGGATAAATACTGTGGGTGGGCTGTTCCAGTCCGGACGTTTATATATGTATGTGCCATGGCAAGGATACAATCCTTCCAACAACCTGGGTAATCAGGTAGCCGATACACCGTGGCAAAAAGATACCCACATGCCTTGTCCGGAAGGTTATCGGATACCGACTGTTGCAGAATGGCAGTCTCTTCTTCCTGCCGGACAGGAGATTCCGAGCACATATAAGGCTGGAAATGGAGAAACAATTATCGCTACACTTCATGTAGGAGAAGGCAAATTGATCACACCGACTGGAGTGACGGGTACGCAGCACTATGTGAAATTTACTTCAGAAGAAACTAAGCGTTGCCTTATCATTCCTTTGGTTGGCGGAAAAGGTGATAAAACGACGTCCAACAATCCTGGCTTTGGAAGAAGGGCAGTGTTGTGGGCAAGCGAACGCAACGGCTGTCCGGGCGGATATGCATGGGCCTATTGGTTACCATTTGAAGGAGCAGAGAGAACTACTATTAAAAAGCAACAATTGCAGATGGAAGCATTTGCTTCTGTACGTTGTGTAAGAAAATAGGGGAGGATGAGAATGAAGATGATGAAAATTTCAATGTTGTTACTTTGGATATTGGTGCTTGCTTCTTGTTCGGGGGATTTCGAACGGGAAACGGACAATATATCCTCCCGTATGGGACAAGTGACATTTCTGTTTGGTTTGCAGGAAGATGATGCTTTTATCGTACAGACACGCAGCGGTAGCCAGGAACAGATTGCTCGTATGTGGTATGCCGTTGCCGATAAAGAAGGTAAGATAATCAAACCTTTGTACCAGAAGCTGGAAAACGACTTTTCCAAACTGACGATCGAAGGATTGCAGCAGGGGGATTATACATTGGTATTTCTTGCTACCACTAGTGTGGAAGAAGAGGCAGGAGAAGCAATCAAAGAACCTACATATTTGTCTGACGATTGGTTGATGAACCTTACAGAAAAAGCACCGCTCGATGCAGTTTATTTTTATAAAAAGATAGAATTGCAGATCGGAAGAGAGCAGACTCCGGTATCACAGCTTGTAACATTGGAACGCTGTGTGGGAAGAGTGGACGTAGACTTGAAGCTGTCATCCGATTATATGTGGAGATTTATCCGAAAGATTGATATTACATTTGATGATTCTGAAGGAATATATGCCACTCTCGGTGTGAATGGGCAATATTCAGGATCGAAAGGAGTAGAGGCGTATGACATTACCGGGAAATGTTCCTTTTACTCGTTACCGGGACACAAACCTCTTTCCGGCTTTGTGTCTATCGAGTCGGAATGTAGCGACGGTAAGCTGTTTGAGCGCAAATACCGTTTCACTGGTTGTAATATTGAGCCCGGGCGAGTGTCGCATATCAGTATTGATTACCTTCATCCGGAAAATCAGGACGGTTTCTTTTGTGTGCGTGAGGAAGATTTTGTTCGTTTCCGGACTGATACGATGTTTCTTGCCGATGAGCCGCGTGATGTCTTTTATAACAGTGGGCGTCGGTCTTTTTATGCAAATGCTCCATTGCAGATGTCCATTTCAAACGAACATGAACTGCTCGTTAAGTTCTTTTCTCCTGTCGGCATTCAGGATGTAACGGTTTTGTGCCGCTTTAACAAAGTCAGTACCGAGTTTTTCGAACTGGCACATTTCGACCGGATTTATCCTTTTATGGAGGCTTCGTTTCCTTTGCCTGTCGTAGATTCGGAACGGACGTTCACCACTAGTAACGGTCGGAAAGTGGTGGTGCCTGCACAACATGAACTTGCGAATGATGATGTGACGCTTGTCTTCCGGACGGATGATCCGTTCATGAAGAAAATGGAACAGATAGACAGCCATTGGTTTATACGTTTTTCTGCCTATTCGGCTGACGCTGGTCATGCATATTGGCGGCACATGAACCCGTTGTTGTGTCGGCACGGAGTGGCGTTGGCTCTCAATATGGCTTTTATGTTCTCTTCCGAAGAGTTTAATGCGGAAATGAACAGTTATGAAGGAAGACTGAAAGACAATGGAGGGAATCCGATCAATTTAGATGCATTGCGCCAAAGAATTCGTAATCATGGAGGACTTGTGCTGGGATGTGTTTCAGGTGTCGGCGGACTTGGTGGTGGCAATACGTATGGACTGGCTGGTTATTGTTATACCGGTGTCTATTTTGATGCTACTCCCCCCGATGCTCATCCGCACAATTATCCCCGTCAAGCCATGTTCCACGAATACGGACATTGTCTGGGATATAACCACAGCAGTACGATGACATACGGTGACCAATGGACCGTATTATGTGCTACTGTTTTCGTAAATATGGGAAAAGAAGATAAATTGCCTGTATGTTCGAAAAACATAGTTGGAGAATTACCGATGTAATTTGCACGATGTATTGATAGTACTTTCGGAATTTATAGTAAAGAGGTTTGTCGCCATTATGGAGACAAGCCTCTTTATTTAATTAATGAATAATCAGATATCCACTCTTTCTTGTGTTTTTCTGCCGCCATACGCACCGGCTGCACAACACACACCTGCGCCGACCAACATAGCGAAGAATGAAATCAAAGCGGAACGTGCTGCTGCGTCTGTTGCCTTATCAGCAGCCACTAATGCTTTGTGTTTGATTTCTTTCCATTCTTGCTCCGCTTTTTGCAGGTTTGCTTCCAGCTTATCTATCTGTTTGCCGGCTTCCGCACGTGCGTTATCTATTAGATTCATATATTCTTCAACCGTTTTGTCCGCTTCTGCTTTGGACATATTGGTATTATTGGCTATCGCTTTGGACAGATCGTTCTTGTCGATCTTTTGACTAAGATTTTCTGCACGTTGTTTCAGGCGTTCTAGGAAACCATTAATGGTTTCATCCGTTTCTTGGGGAGAAGCCACAATTTCTTTGACAGATTTGCTTAAGTCATCCTTTACCTCTTCCAGTTGTTTGTTCAGGTAGTCTGGTTGTAACTCCTTCACATTGCTTTTGATAAGTGCAGTACGGATGTTTTGCGGTATGTTTTCTTCTTTCAACGTAGCATTGAAATCAATCTTTCCGAACAAATCTTCTGCTTTCTCAGATAATGCGGACACACCATTTCCAACAATACTTCCTGCTCCAGATAGGACGTTTCCGGTGACAGATGAAACTGCTCCTAAGGCATTTGCTGTCATTTTAGCTGCTCCAACAGCTAAGAAAATTCCTAATATAGCGGCAACAATCAAGGTGGTTGCCCAAACAAGAAAACCGTGTATGATTCCGTCCATGCCTGCCAATTTGCCTGCAACAAATCCGCCTGCCGCCATACTGGCAATCAGTATGATGGCAGAGCCGATGCCGACGGCTGCACCTATCCCTGAAGCCGGATGTTCGGATAAAGGATCTAGCATGAATAGCCCGATACTTGAATTTAGAATAGATAGCAATACGGAAATCGCCAAGACGGTCATTACACCGCCGAAAACGCTGCCCCAGGAGACTCTGCCCTTAAGGTCAGCCAAACTTAATTTTCTCATAATTGTAAGGTTTTTAAGTTAATAATGTATTCATACTTCAGAAAAAAAACAGTGCAAAAAGATTTTTTGTTTGATAATTTGTGTGATGATACTTTATTCTTGTGTTAAAAGATGAATAGGGTCTCATGCGACACTGCTCTATATGATTTGTTTTCATTTAAATAGATGTTAAATACATTTGTAACCTTCGAACTATATTTTTTGATGTGCTGTTGTTTCAAATGAGAACGTAACTAATGTTGGATCAGTATAGTTTGGATATATTATGGACTTACATTCAGGATTGCCCTATTGGGTTATTAAAAATTCGTTATTGGATTATTTTCATCCGTTGAAGGATGATTTTTCTACAGATGTTGTGGTGATAGGTGCCGGCATAACCGGAGCTTTGATGGTGCACGAATTGTGCAATGCTGGTTTAAAATGCTGTGTAATAGATAAACGTAGTATTGCAACAGGGAGTTCTGCGGCAAGTACTGCTTTGTTGCAGTATGAGATAGATGTTCCTCTTTGCCGGATGGCGGAAATGATTGGAGAAGATAATGCAGTGACTGCATACCGTGCATGTTTACAATCTATTTCCGACATTGAAAAGGTATTGGAGTCCACTGGGGTAGAGGCCGGCTTCGAGAGGGTACCTAGTCTGTTTTATGCGAGTACTCAGAAAGATGTGAAACTGGTGAAGGAAGAATATGAGATGCGGAAAAAGCATCATCTACCCGTTTCGCTGCTCGGGAAAGAAGAAATAAAGGAGCGTTATAAGTTGCAGGTGCCGGGCTGTGGGCTGTTGAATGAAGTGTCGGCGCAGATTGATGCTTATAGAGCAGCTACCGGTCTATTGCTTTACCATATAAAGAAAGATGGGCTGGAGGTTTTCACTCATACGGGGGTAAAGGAATGTGTTGAGAAGCATGGAGGATATGTCATCGAAACAGACGGAGGGCATAAAATTAAATGCAAATATGTGATTGTGGCAGCCGGATTTGAAGCCGGAAAATTCCTGCCTCGGGAGATTATGGATTTGACATCGACTTATGCACTAGTGTCTCATCCGGTGGATCCCGGTGAACTTTGGCCTGAACATTGTCTGATTTGGGAGACAGCCGATCCATATTTGTACATTCGGACTACTGGCGGCAACCGTATTATTGTGGGTGGTGAAGATGAGGAATTCTGTGATCCGGAACGTCGTGATGCGTTGCTTAGAAAGAAAATCCGTATATTGGAGAAGAAATTCAGAAAGTTGTTTCCGGATATTCCTTTCAAAACGGAGATGGCGTGGTGTGGTACGTTCAGTACAACTAAAGACGGTTTGCCTTTTATCGGAACTTGGCCGGGTAAGAAACGGATGTTTTTTGATTTGGGATATGGTGGCAATGGCATTACTTTCAGTATGATTGGAGCGCAGATTATATGTAAAAAGCTGCAAGGGCTGGAAGATGAGCGTAGTAAAGTCTTCGGTTATGAAAGGATTGAAAAGTATTGGTCGTAAGATTGCATTTTCCCGTTGGCTTGATGTACGAATAAAATGCAATACATAGATTGATTTTGGAGATCTTTTTTTATTTTTGCACTCGCAAAACTACTAAGAATACACCAAATGTTTTTTTCATTTCTTAAAAAAATCTCGGGAAAGAAGCAAAGGCCGGAGGGGGCTGTATCATTTGAACTACCTATGCAATTTGTGTTGAACTATTCGGAAGGTCATGAACGGACATCACTTGTTTCCGAAGAGGAGATAGAGCGGGCAATAAATAATATTGATGAATATGGAGATATATGGCTCAGTAACTGTCGTCCTGTAATCACTCCTTATGGTAATTGTTCCGGGATATCGTGTATGAGTGTGTCGGACGGCAACCTGCAAGTTGCAGTATGTTTTGCCATGTCTGACGGGTTGACAAGATATTCCAGTTATGATTATAGTCCGGATGATATTGTCCGGATGTTCTGTAACTACTTCGAACGACTTGAAATTCCGGAAATTAAGAATTGGGAGAAAGGACATTTCACACCGGTATCTCCTGCTGACGAGCCGTATTATTTATACGTAGACAATGAAGAATTCAAATTTATCGATTATGAAGATGTGCTAGTAGCTCTCGAGAATCTCGAAGCCGGCAAATGTTCTTCGCTGCTGTTGAAGACTCCCGGCTGTCAGAACGGTTATCTGGAAGTGAGGGGAACGAAAGATAATTATATCGTCGAAATAGGAGGAAATAATGAAGAGGGAGATTGGGTGGTGCTCATGACTCGGGCTTCTTATATTGGCCGTATCAGATTTTGGCTTTTCAATTATTACCATAAACGTGAGTTTCCCCGGATTACGGATGAGTGGACGGATATAACGGAAGAAGTGGCCGAAGATGAATAAAGGGTAAAAGACATATCGAAAGAAAACGGATACATAATAATTTGTAACAATGAAACACAGTGAAGCAGTAGCTGTTGCCATTGACAAAATATGGAAAAGCTACGACAAAGAACAAATGTGGGAAGGGTACGAACTTCTGCGTCAGGCAGCGGAAGAGGGGGATGCGGATGCTTGCTGTTACCTTGGACGATGCCATTTAGGGGAAGATTTTGTCTGGTGCGGAGCGGAATTTCCCGTAGATGAGGAGCAGGCATCTCAGTTGATAAAGGAGAGTGTGCGCCGGGGCAGTGCCGATGGGGTATTATGTGCTTTGCGGACCGGTAACTTGTCTCCTGCTGTTCAGAAAACGATGCCTTTCGCATCTCTTGAGGAAGCTTTTACGACAGTGATACAGCAAGCACAGGCGGGAGATGCCTTTAGCCAATATGTGGTGGGAAATGCTATGTTCTATGGTGATTATCTTGTCATTCGTGGTGAGGAAGAAAATCGCAAATACAATTCTGAAGATGAGTATTACGCTTTTGCTTATCCTATAGCGGCAAAATACTATGAAAACTCGTTCGATAACGGTTTGCCTGCCGCATTCGGCAACTATCGTACCATTTATGAGTCGGGACTGGCGGATATTGATGACGTGGTGTACGAGGACTATCTGAAACTTCTTGCTGATACGGGTGATCCGCTCACTTGTAATGATTACGGTAAATTGCTGGAAGATGAGTATGATGATGCGGAGGGGGCTTTTCATTATTACTCAATGGCTGTGGAGCGCGGAGATGTCCAGTCCGCCTACAATGTGGCTGTGTGTTACGGAACAGGTTACGGCGTTGCTGAAGATTTGGACAAGGCATTTGAGAATTACATGATAGCAGCGAAGGCAGGTAACGCAAAGGCGCAATTTCAGGTAGGCAACTTCTATTTTGAAGGGCGTGGCAATATAACACAAGATTATGCCAAGGCGGTGATATGGTTAGATAAGGCGTATCATAATATGGATGATGAGGATTCTTGGCAACCGGCAGCCGAACTTGCTATTTGTTATCAGAATGGTCTAGGCACTTTTCAGGATGATGATGCGGCATTTGAATTCCTTTCCGAGATAGAAGTGAATGATAGGCTCGATGAGGTATGGGAACCTCTTGATGCTATGGTACTGAATGCCCTTGGTGTTGCTTATGGCTTCGGACGAGGTACGGAACAGAATATACCGCAGGCAATAGAGTACTTTGATCTTGCCATAGAATATGATTCGGAAGAGGCGAAACGAAACAAGGCCTGCTTTAAGAAAACACTTTTTGGTGGTTGGAAGATGAGATAGTCATTTTCTCATCTCTGTTTGTCGTTCATTCATTGCTTGGGAAGTTGAGAAAAGCGAGCGTTTGAATAAATAATAATAAGTGCTTGCGGTAAGAAAAGCCAGAAACCGGATATTGGTTCGACTATGCAACCGATTATGGTGAACAGTAGAATGAAGTAACCTAAAAATAAAGGTGCCGGTTTTTGCTCTTTTCTGATATAGTATTGAAGCGTCTCTCCCCAAAGAATAAGTATTATTCCGCAGATTAGGAACCAGAAAGCAAAGCCCAAGTTCTGATTTTCTCCAATAGAGTCTATTAATCCATTGTTAAGCATTTCCGCAAAAGCTTCTTTTCCAAGAAATAGCGCATAAATGGTATGAATGACTCCTGTTACTGTTAAAAGTGTTCCACTATATTTCCAAAGTTTCATGTTCTTTTCTTTTTAGTATTTAATTGTGATGTACACTTCTACAGAATTTGAAATTTAGTCCGTTTCAACATATCATCAGGTTCTTAATAAATTGCTCGATACCGCAAATATAAACAATCATATACGATTCCCAACGTATTATTTCGACATTTGTGTTTGTTTTAGATTCTTTATAATTGGTCATTCGTTTTCTTGTTGTGATACCTGTGGACATGAGTTGTTTTATCCATGTTTAGGCGGTCGAAACTTAAAACATGATAACTTTTTATAGAAGCATTGTTAGCTAAAATTTCAATCGGCATATCCGCCTTGTTTGACTGATTACCATGAATTATAATAATGTACAGGTACCACAATTGATTCCATGGCACCTGTACATATTGAAATTCCTATTTAATATCCTGGATTTTGATACTCGCTGCCATTGGTGATTGTTGCAGTAAATGTAGTTGAAATGGGACGTAATGCATAATTCGGGTGAAAGAATTGTGCTAAGTCCGGATGAGTATTCTCCAGATACTCCGAGTTCTTAAACATTCCTGTCCGTTTCAAGTCGTAGAAGCGGCAATATTCTCCGCAAAGTTCACGGCCTCTTTCGTCTAAGATATCCCGCACTGTAATACTCCCTGTAAGCGGATTTGCTCCGGCACGTTCACGAACCTTGTTGATATAACCGGCTGCATTCGCACCACCATTCAGGTAAATATCAGCTTCTGCCGCAATCAAATAAACTTCTGCCATGCGCATGATAAACGTTGCATTCAGATTACCGTTTCTCTGTTTGGAAGCATTGGCTACATAATAATTACTGCTATTATGCTTATTCAGTGACGGATAATAGTAGCGGAATTGGTTCTCATTTGTGCCGTCATTTTTGTAATTGCCAGTGACGTTTGTATAAGCATAATTCATGTTCACATTATTATTGTCATCACTATATACATGATGATAATCAATTAGCAAATAATCAGAAATGTGTTCTTTTTGTTTCTCTGTCGCATAATCGATGTCCTGCGGCATGATGAATTTAATGGCTAAATCACCTTTATTCAGAGCTTTGCCAATGACGGTTTCTTCCTTGTCATACATGTGGACGGCACTTTCATCCCACGTGTAATTCTTGTTCGCGTTCCACTCTGTAGTGAACGATTCATGAAATCTGGGGTCCAATGTTCCGTCTTTCTGTACATACAAACTCAACAAATGCTGTGTGGGCATAAAGATACCGGTAATTGAGCCTTCCCAAGTAAGGCGTGTCTCCTGATTATCTTCACGAGCACCAAACTTATTGATATTGCATAAGAAATACTCATCGTTGCGATTTAGCTTGTAATTTCCGTTGCTTGATCCGTGACCGTCTGCTCCTGCATACCAGCGATGTTTCCAGAGAGCTTCCTTGTTTTCCCAGTTATTGCTCTCTTTAAACACTTCGCTATACGATGGATACATATATGTGTTGTATTTTCCACCGCCAGTTTCGCAATCGGTAATCAATTTTTTGGCTGTATCCAGAGTTTCCTGCAAATATTCGGTGCTTCCATATTCGTACGTCTGCAAGCAGGCTTTAGCCAGAAAACCGAGAGCGGCTTTCTTTGTCGGGGTGGTAGTAGTTGCATGCGTACCTGTTGGCAACCATTCGGATGCGAATCTTAAATCGGGCAGGATTACTTCCTGGTAGATGGTCATCGGATCGGTACGGGTGGGGGAGTAAGTCAGTGTTTCCGCTGTTATCGGTTCTGTGAGCATCGTCACTGCTCCGAATTGTTCCACTGCATTGAAATAATAGACAGCTCTAAGAAAACGGGCTTCCGCAATCTTGGCATTCCGCTCCTCTTCCGTGGTGTAGGGAGGTTTGTCTCCTAATGCGATAGCTTCGTTACAGGCTCCCACACCGTCGTATGTCCCGTTCCACCAATTATTGGTGTAAGTCGTATTGGGTGATGTTCCTGCGAAAAACCAGAACCACTGTGTGTAACTTGTTGATTCGTTGGCTTTATACGTCCAAAGATCGGTGTCGCCTTCAGTCAGTGACATCCAGTCCGCAGAACCGTAGTAAAACCTTTCCATAGCAAAATAACACTGGTTAATCAGGGTTTCATATCCATCGATGGAAGTAGCCAAAGCCTCTTTGGTAAATGCGCCCGGGTTGTATTCCTCCAAGGTGCAGGAATGTAGAGATAAGGCCGAGAACAGCACACTGCAAAATATGAATTTTATATATATCCTTTTCATGATTATAATCTTTTGTTAGAATGTCAAATTAACGCCAAAAACAAATTGCCGGTAGGTAGGAAATGCATCCGAACCGTTGGTTTCGGGATCAGTATCTTTCAACTGCTTATCTTTTACAAAGATGAACGGATTGTAGGCTGTGGCATAAATACGGCATTTCTCCATTAAAACTTTGCGGGAAATATTGACGGGTAGTGTATATCCCAGCGTGATATTCTTAATCTTAATGAAGGAGCCGTCGCGCACTCTTAATGAAGGATATACGGTTTTTTGTTCGTCTCCCGTTCCGGGACGGGGGAAATAGGCTCCTTGATTATCCTCTGTCCAGTAGTCTACGCCTGCCAGTTGATTCTTGGTTACGCTCTGTTCAGCGGTATAATAACCGAGCAGGTCACTGTTGATTGTCTGTCCGTAACGTGCCATGGCAAAGACGGATAAATCAAAATTCTTGTAGGTGAAGGAATTGCTGAATCCGATGATCCAGTCCGGATTGGAATGTCCTAGAATTTGCCGGTCTTCCGTACTGTATTTATGCACACCTCCATCGCCTTTCTGGTCTAAGGTTTCTATCTTGATGAATCCGGGTTTTACGCCGTAGGCATCCAATGTTTCCTGTGGAGTATCGGTTCCCCAGATTCCGGTATATTTATATCCGTAAATAGCTTTAATCGGTTCACCGACAAACAGATTTTCGGCGATCAGATCACCGTCAGGCAGATCGTCTATTTGTTCCTTGTTCCAGGTGACGGATAAAGTGGTATTCCAGGTGAAATCTTTATGCCGTATGTTGTGCGAAGTGATCGTTGCTTCCACACCTTGGTTACTGGTCTGGGCGATGTTCTGCCAGATAGCCAGAGGCGATCCCCATCCGGTCAGACCGCTGGTGATGGGCAATGTACGTTTGAATAATAATCCTTTGGTGGTTGTCTTGAACCATTCTACCGATCCGTCAATGCGACCGTTCAGGATACCGAAATCCAACCCCACATTCCAGTTGTATGACTTCTCCCAGCCGAGATCGGAACTACCGTAAGTACCGGAGTATTGCGTGAAAGGAACAATCTTCCCATTAATGGAAATTCCCGAAGCGGTATATACGTATGCTTGTGTTGTGGTGCTGTATGCGGTGGTTCCTCCCGAGTTACCTGTGATACCGTAGCTCACTCTCAATTTCAGGTTGTCCAGCCAACTACGTGTCTTTTCCATAAATGCTTCGTCCGATATTCTCCACGCCAGTGCGCCTGCGGGGAAAGCATCCCATTTATGTCCGGTGGAGAATTGTGAAACACCGTCCCACCGCGTAGAGAAATTAAATAGGTATTTACCCTTGTATGAATAGTTCAGACGGAAGGCAAAAGACATTTTCTGCGTCTGTGCGAAGTCGGATTCTACATGTTGGGAAGTGCCCGATGTCAGTCGCCAGAAAGACCATTGATCTACCATTTGACCGCTGGCGGCAGCCATGCTACTTTCCGACTGGTTCTTATTCCAGGAAGTAATCAGTGAACCTCCCAGATTATGGTCTTTGGCGATGGTTGTGTTGTATGCGAGAATATTTTCCCAAGTGTAATTCCAGGCATTGTTGTTGGTGATGGAAGCATGCGGTGAACCTGCATAAGACGGACGGTTGGCATTGCACTTCTCTCCCCAGTATTGCCCGCGGCGTGAGTGATTCAACGTACCATTGACACGACTGGTAAAAGTCAGGTCTTTGACGGGAGTTAGTTCGACATAGCCGCTCATGTTCAGGTAGGTGGAACGTGTGTTGTCTACATACTGATTCTCTATAAAATCACTCATCGGGGAATATTGTCCTGTGATGTATTCATGATTGATCTCCCCTTTTTCGGTATAAGCATCACCCAGCGGGATGGCGGAGAGAGATTTGGTGAATGTGTTTTTCACGCCGGAGTTCAAGTCCCGGTAGACTAAATTGGAGGTAAAGCCCACCTTTGCCCATGAAAATATCTGTTGATCCAGGTTGAGGCGTAACGAATATCTGTTCAGATTTTCGTTATTAAGTAAACCTTCTTCTCGGTTGTAGGAAGTCGAAGCAAATAATTTTGTCTTTTCAGTGCCACTGCTGACCGAAAGACTGTATTTCTGTGTGGTAGCCGTGTTGCCCGACACTTCATCTATCCAGTCTATCCATTTGCCATCGTTGTATGCATCTATAAAATCCTGTTTCCCCAGTAGGGCGGACATATCGGTAGGATAGTCACCGTTTTTATATTTATAGGCTTCTTGCTGGTAGGTGACCCATTCATCCCGCGTCATCCCATGTCTGTAGTTGGGTGAACCGCTGAATCCGTAATAAGCATCGAAGTTTACGGTCGCTTTTCCCTCTTTTCCTCTTTTGGTGGTGATGATGACAACGCCGTTTGCTCCTGCGGAACCATAAATGGCGGTGGAAGAAGCATCTTTCAACACATCTACACTCTCGATGTCCGACGGGCTGACCTGGCTATAACTGCCGGGGATTCCATCAATAATAAACAACGGTTCGTTGCTGCCGTAAATAGATCGTGAACCACGTAACAGAATAGTGACATCACCTCCTACCTGTCCCGAAGTTTTGGTGATATCCATTCCGGGTATCTTGCCTTGAAGGGCTTCCATCACATTATTGGTAGGGGCGGCCAGTACTTCCGCACTTTTGACGGAGGTTACTGCCCCCGTCAAATCCCGTTTTTTGACCGATCCGTATCCTACCACCACTACTTCATCAATCAGTCTGGCATCTTCCGTCAGTATGATTTCCAGCTTGTTCTTGTTGCGTGTATTGACTTCCTGCTCCATATATCCCATATAAGATACTTTTAATACTGCATTGGGCGATACGCGCAGTGTGAACAGTCCGTCTACATTCGTAATTGTCCCGTTGCTGGTACCTTTTTCAACGATATTCGCTCCGATAATCGTCTCTCCTTGAGAGTTTTTCACTATACCCGAGATCGTTCTGTTCTGTTGGCAATAAGCCCGTGTTGATCCAAGTATCGATAATGAACCTATTAATAGGAATAATAGGTAAAAATTCATTCTATAAACAGTCTTTAGGGGATTATTCTCCCCTATGTTTGTTTTATCAGAAAATGATTTCATGCTTTTTGTTTAATTGTATGTTTACTAATTTGTTTTTGGATAGCTAAATTCCAGGATGATTTAAAGCTATGTTTCGATTGTAATGACTTTACTTACCCCATAGGCTATTAGATTTTATTGGTTAAATGATGATTGTTCAGAATGTCAATGCCAATTGAACATTATTCTGTTACTGTTTTGAATGTGGCGCCACGATTCATATCAGTAAAAAAACTGACAGGGCAAAATTATGCATATAGAACTGGGGATTGAAAAAAATAAAGTTGACTTTTATTTGTTCTGAGTTGATTTTCATTATCTTTGTCTCGACGTATTCACCAAAAAACAATGACATGGATAATGAAGTAAAAAATATAACGAATCGAAGACATATCGGACGCAATATACAAAGGATTCGTGTATATTTGGGTATGAAGCAGGAAGCTTTGGCTGCTGATCTTGGCGTTAGCCAAAATATCATTTCGAAGATTGAGAAGGAGCCGGAGATAGAAGAGGGACTTTTGAATCAGCTTGCTTCTGCACTGGGAATTTCGGCAGAGGTGATTAAAGATTTCGATGTGGAAAAGGCTATTTATAACATCAATAATATTAGAGATAATACTTTTGAACAAGGCTCTACATCAATTGCGCAGCAGTTTAATCCAGTTGATAAAATAATCGAATTGTATGAACGTTTGTTGCAAAGTGAAAGAGAAAAAATAGAGTTGCTTAAAAATAAGTGATTATAAATTGTTCTGTTTATCAGACTTAGAAATAAATTCATCATTATGGAAAATGAAATTAATACGAATGCTACACACATAGGTCGAAAAATAGAGAGGATTCGCCGTCTTCGTGGGATGACTCAAACTGATCTAGGAGATTTATTGGGAATTACAAAACAAGCCGTGTCCAAAATGGAACAGTCTGAAAAGATTGAGGATGAAAGAATTAAACGGGTTGCGGATGCTTTGGGTGTTACAGAAGAAGGCTTAAAAAAGTTTACTGAAGAAACTGTGCTGTACTACACAAATAACTTTTATGAGAATTCAAATGCAACTGCTACCAATATTGGCACAATCTCGAATCTTGAGAATATTAATCACTTTTCAATGGAGCAAGCCGTCAAACTATTTGAGGAATTGTTAAAAATAGAAAGAGAGAAATACAATAAAGAGAACAGTAAAGATGATAAATAACCAAGGTTACTACTTTTTCTGTAATAAATATCAAGTTGCGATTTATAGTTGTGAAAAATAGAGATAGCTATAATTTGTTCTGAATTGATTTTCATTATCTTTGTTGCAATGTAATCACTTAAAGAAATAATGATATGGATAATGATGTAAAAGACATAATGAACCGGAGACATATCGGACGCAATATACAAAAGATTCGTGTATATTTGGGTATGAAGCAAGAAGCTTTGGCGGCTGATCTTGGAGTAAGTCAAAATGTCATTTCAAAGATAGAGAAGGAATCGGAGATAGAGGAAGGACTTTTGAATAAGATTGCTTCTGTATTGGGTATTTCTGCGGAAGTAATTAAGGACTTTGATGTTGAAAGAGCTATATACAATATCAATAGCTATAAAGATGCTACTATTTCTCCGGGAGCAATAGCAGCAGTTCATGTTACCTCTCAACAAATTAATCCAGTTGATAAAATAATCGAATTGTATGAACGCTTGTTGCAAAGCGAGAGAGAAAAAATAGAATTACTCAAAAATAAGTAACATTTTATGAATCTTATTTTCACTGTAAATATTAGGGTATCCAAACTCTTTTTAGTTCAAAGAGTTTGGATACTATTTTTCTAGTTTGCTGCATTATGGTGTAGCGTTCACAGTACTAAAACTGCTATCTCAGGTGATAAAATAATATTTCTATCTTCGCTAAAAAACTATATAATTTGTGTTGAGTGCATTGAGTATTTTATTGTATGTTGTCTTTCTTAACCCCTCGAATCGTTTTAATTTACTTCACCCGTATTGGTAAGTGAATTGTAGTAGCTGATGTACAGTTTCTGTTCTTTCATCTTTTTCCTTAAAAGAAAAATGGTGATACTTCTACTACTTTTACGCCTGAAATATTGATGAATAAGGAGATTGAAGCAAGGGAGAGGATCAAGGGTAAAACTGATAATAATAACCTTTATTTGAAGGCTAATTTAGTTATTCTGCGTCCTTATTACTTTTTGTATCATTATTATGATCCATACAGATATAACAAAGGGAGCGGTTAAGGTAGTGATACCCAAACTCATTCCTAAAATCTGTAATACGGTGGACAGTAAGACAGAGCATCCTGCCCATACGCCACTTTTCCAGCTCGTCCCTCCTAAAGCTATGGCACATAATACACCATTATAGCTCATTAATCCGGCATTTAAGTTTGTAGTATCCACTTCAAGTAAAATGGCTAAGGGAATAGGAAGAAGTGCTCCCAAGATAGTATAGAGACTTGCCTTTCGAGAATTAATCAAAATGCCTATAAGGAAAAATAATCCGGCTAGAACTGTATTTCCCTGAAACATGACTTGCCCTATACCTAAACAGAAGGCTTGGAAATAATTAATATTCTGTGTGGTATCAATAACCGTATCAGAAACTGGTAGTAGATCTGGTATAAGCCAGCTACAAACTTCCAACATTCCCCATACAGCAAGAATGAAAGGAGCAGTAAAGCCAGGGAGCAAACATTGCTGACTGAAAAAATAGGCAATCCATGTGGAAAGGGCCGAAGCGATAATCAACATGATTAAACCTCCTACTGATAATTGTAAAAATACGCCAACTGCTATACCTACCAAAGTTCCATTAAATCCGTATAATCCATTTTTAATATCATCATACTTATATCCCGAGAAATAGGCTGTCAGTGTACTTATTATATTACCACAGACTGCTAGTATTCCCATTTGCCATGAGTTTAGAAATATTCCAATTAGCATTAATAATCCGGATAGCGCATTATTCTGAAACATCACTTGTCCTATTCCACGTCCCAGAATGAGAAATAAATTGTGTATAAAGATCATTTGTGTAAAATATTGACTAATAAAATGATGACAAAAGTACAATCTTCTATTGAAAATAGCAAGATCAAGAGATGTGTAATAAAAGATTGTGAACTTATATGTTACTAGTAAAATATTGGGCTCGGTTGTAATTCTTGGGGGATTTGGTTCAGGACACAGCCATATCCTTAAAAAAAAATCATTCCGGTACGGAAATGAACTGATCCGTACGGAAAGAAATTAAATAATATAGTTTAGATTTTTCTCTACTGTATAAACAATCTATCTGAGACCCGGGTCTCAGCATCTATGACACCCGGGTCTCAAGTATGCCAACACCCGGGTGTTAGTACCATTGAGACCCGGGTGTCAGAGGCTCAGTCTGAAACCTTGGGGGATTGCGTTAAAATTCTT
>ULUC01032726.1_pt1 | contig 60883 bp, 86 predicted proteins | sample 1958151 | NCBI WGS metagenome assembly ULUC01 (sample SAMEA4835750, study PRJEB28245) | human gut metagenome | biome: gut microbiome; material: fecal sample | place: Denmark | collected 2008
TGAAAATTCTCCGGGGGTTAAAATCCTGTCAAAATGGATTCTAGATGCACGGCTTTACGTTCTTTCTATAAGGGATCTAGGTCTTCTTTTGTCGCACATAGAAGTACCCTCTTTAGTCGAAACTCCTTTCAGGGTTATTAAAACACGCCTAGATCTCTTATAGAGAGTACGTAAAGTGTTCGGCATCTTGGCAAAAGATATTAGAAAGGAGACGAAAGTATATGGGAAGAAGAGCGGCGACAGCTACTTCTGGAAAGAAGCACTCAAGGGTTCCTATGACTCCTGAAGACAGGGAACAATACCTGATCAATCTTTCGCTCGATGCTGCAGAAAAGCAGTTACGCGAAGGTACAGCCTCATCACAGGTTATTACACATTTCTTAAAACTCGGATCTTCAAGAGAACAGCTGGAACAGGACAAGATCAGAGAGGAAACAAAACAGACCCGCGCTAAAATCGATTCGTTGGAAGCTTCTGCTAAGAGCGAAGAGAGATACGCCGCAGCAATTGAGGCAATGCGTAAATACCAGGGTATCGAAGATGAGTAGATCAAGTCTTATGTCACGATCATATATGGAAATGATCAAGTATCTTACGTTTGAAGAACGACTGCAATACTTAATGCTGTCAGGTTCAGTTGGGTACGAGACATTCGGCTATGATCGATGGGTTAATCAGGCATTATATTCATCGAGCGAATGGAGAGAGTTTCGGCATAGAGTAATTGTCAGAGATGGCGGTTGTGATTTAGGTGTTGAAGGATACGAGATAGAGAACCGACCGTTGATACATCACATAAATCCAATTACCAAAGAGATGGTTCTCAACCGAGACCCAATGATATTCGACATGAACAACGTTGTGACAACAACCCATCAAACGCATAATGCCATACACTACGGACACGATACAAATATTCGTAGTGGGCCTGTTATAAGGAGACCAAACGATACATGCCCTTGGAAACATTGAGGAGGAATTCAATGGAACAGAGCATTCTTAAAACTATCAAGCAGCTTGTTGGATGTCCCGATGACTTCGAGCAGTTTGACTTGGATTTAACGATTCATATTAATTCAGCATTTGCAACCCTTACTCATTTGGGAGTTGGACCAAAAGAAGGATACAGAATTACAGGGGTAGACAATGTCTGGAGCGAATTTGAAGATGATACCCAAAAGTTAAGTTTGATAAAAGATTACGTGTACATTAAAACTCGTCTGTTATTTGATCCGCCGACAAGTGGTTCGTTAATGGACAGTTTGAAAGAGCAACTTAAGGAAATGGAATGGAGATTGTACATGCTTTACTATCCTATTTCAGAAGATGACGAGAAAGGAAAGAGCGACGATGACTAATTACTCAGCGGATGACGTTCGAGATTTCTTAGTCGATAATCAAGAACTCTTAAACGACCATCTGGAACACTACGGATTGCCAAGACGATCCGGAAGATACAAATGGGGATCTGGGAAAGATCCGTATCAAAGTCTTGGATCATCGGCTAAAGCTGGTGAGAAGTTTATAAAAAGCTTTTCTAAAAAGAGTGGAGCTGAAAAACAAAATGATAAACGAAGAGAAAAAACCAAAGCAGTCAAGCTCGAGAAAAAGAAACAAAAAACCAAATATAGAAATGAAAAAGCATATGTAAAAACTTTATCTGATGAAGAGCTCAGACGAATAAATACTAGAGATAGTATGGAAGCTACATATCTTAAAAATCATCCGCAAAAACAGCCGTTGCCAAAGAAGTTGGTTGACAAAGCTATGAAGGACATCATTGTTCCTGCAGTTACAGAAGTTGTGAAGGAGCAAGGAAAAGTTTATATCAAAGCTAAACTCAATGCTGCCGCTCAGAAGATGATTAACGAAGCTGTCAAAGCTGAAACAAAGAATGCAAAGAAAAAGAAGTAGGTGATGTAAATGCTAAGCAATACGGCAACGCCTAGGTACTACGGGGAGTTCCGAGATAAAGTTCTGGCTGGCGAGATCCCTGTTAACAGGGAGATCTCTATGGAGATGAACCGTATTGATTGGCTAATTGCTAACCCTGGTGTATACTATGACGACGAAGCTGTAGAAGGTTGGATTGCTTTCTGTGAATCCGAAATGGTATTAACAGATGGCTCAGATCTGGAGTTGCTAGACTCATTCAAAATATGGGGCGAGCAATTATTTGGCTGGTTCTATTATGTTGAGAAATCTGTATATGAGCCAAACCCTTCTGGACGAGGAGGACACTTTGTAAGAAAAGCTGTCAAAAAGCGCCTAGTCAATAAACAGTATCTTATTATTTCTCGAAGTAATGCTAAATCGTTATATGAAAGTTTAGTGCAAGCATATTTTCTGACAGTTGATACGACAACAACGCATCAGATTACTACGGCTCCAACAATGAAGCAGGCAGAAGAGGTTACTAGTGCAATTAGCACTGCTATAGCCAGAGCGAAAGGGCCGTTGTTCCAGTTTTTAACTGAAGGTTCTATACAGAATACTACAGGTTCCAAAGCGAACCGTGTAAAGCTTGCTACTACCAAAAAAGGTATACAGAACTTTCTTACGAATTCGTTACTTGAGATCAGACCATTGAGCATTAATAAACTTCAAGGATTACGAGTAAAAGTAGCCACAGTCGATGAATGGCTTTCTGGTGAATTAAGGGAAGACCCAATTGGTGCAATTGAGCAGGGTGCAGCCAAAATAGATGGATATATAATCTTAGCAGTAAGTTCGGAAGGTACCGTCCGTAATGGATGTGGAGATGCCATCAAAATGGAACTGATGGACATTCTCAAAGGTGAATACCAGAACTGGCATACTAGTATTTGGTATTACAGGCTTGATAGTGTAGAGGAAGTCGGAGACCCAGACATGTGGCCTAAGGCTAATCCTAACCTACCGATCACAGTAAGCTATGAGACAATCCAGCTAGATGTTGAACGAGCTGAGAAAGCGCCCGCCACAAGAAACGACATTTTGGCAAAACGTTTCGGAATTCCTATGGAGGGATACACATATTTCTTCTCATACGAAGAAACGCTTCCGCATCATCGCAGAAGCTTTTGGAAAATGCAGTGTTCTATGGGTGCAGACCTTTCCCAAGGTGATGACTTCTGTGCATTTACATTCTTATTCCCATTACGAAATGGAATGTTTGGCGTTAAAGTTAGAAGTTACATAACTACACTTACCTTGAGTAAGTTGAACTTAGCAATGAGACAAAAGTACCAAGAGTTTATCGATGAAGGTACTCTTATTGTTATGGAAGGAAGCATCATCAATGTTCAAGACGTATACGAGGATTTAGATAAATTCATAATAGATTCTCAATACGATGTTTGCTCGTTGGGATACGACCCGTATAACGCCAAAGAGTTTATTGAAAGATGGGCTCAGGAGAATGGATCATTTGGTATTGAGAAAGTTCCGCAGGGTGTTAGAACTGAAACAGTTCCTCTCGGAGAAATTAAGAAACTATCAGAAATGAGAATGTTGATATTTGATGAATCTTTGATGAGTTTCTGTATGGGTCATTGTATAACATTGGAAGACACAAACGGAAACCGAAAGCTGTACAAGAAGCGTTACGAAGACAAAATCGATAATGTATCAGCATTGATGGACGCTCTTGTTGCATACAAAGTGAACAAAGACGCATTTGAATAGGAGTATGGTTATGTACGTAAAAGTAAAGAATAAGAATGGAACTATAACACTAGTTCATTCAGACTTGTATGGCGACAATCTGGAACATTACGGCTTGCCGAGAAGGTCTGGTCGTTACAAGTATGGATCAGGAAAAGACCCATATCAGCATTCTGGAAAAAGAGCTTCGCGCCTTGAATCAAAATCCGATCGGCTTGCCTACAAGATAAAGAAACAAAACTCTGCGAAGACAAAATCTCGTATCTCGAATTATGAACGAAAAGCTTCGGAAGCTATGGCCAAACGAGTTAAGTTCAAAGAAAAAGAAGAGGCAAAACGTGTTAAGCGTGATCATGCTCTTACAGATATAGGGTACACCGGTAATCTTCAAAAAGCTGAACGAGCTAGAAAGAAAGCAAATCGTTATGGAAAGAAAGCAGCTAAGTATACAAAGAAAGCCGAATCTATCAAACGGCGAACAACAAAAACTGCAGAAAAGAAGAAAGCAGTTGATACTGAGTTAGCTTCCATACGCGGAAAGCAATACGTTCAAAAACTTAGAAAGAAACAGAAAGGATGGTAATATGAGCGATTCCGTATACTATAAAGCCACAGACGAGGATGGTAACACTGTTCTCAAGCATAGCTGGAAAAAGCACAAATACTTGTACATCAAAAATGGTAAGTACGTTTATCCAGAAGATGTAAAAAAATCATCTGCGCCATATAAAGGTCCGACATCTGCAATACGTGCACAGAAGGCTCAGCATGAAAAGGATTTTCAAAAACGTGTAAGAGCAATGAATGCACATACTGTTGCTAAGAAAAATGCTGATATGCTTAAGAAGAAACAGGATAGGCAGATGAAGCAAATTGCAGCTAACGTCAAAAAGCAGAATGCTCCATCGACGAAAGTCAAGAAAGCTGCTAAGTTTGCTACAAAAGTAGCTACTAGGGATGCTGCAGCCAAAATGGCAGTTACAAAATATCTTGTAAGTAAGGCAGCCAAGTCACCTACAGCAAATGCCGCAAGAGCAAAAGCAAGATCAGTAGTTTCTAAAGGCGAGTATAAGATTACCCGAGCTGGACAGAAACTTGCTAGAGATGTTAAGAAGACTGGTGCTTACAAGACAGCCAGAAAAACTATGTCAACTGCTAGAGACCGTGCAGTTACTTCTGCAGAAGTTCGTAACAAGGCAAACTCAGTTAAATCAAAAGCAGAGTATAAGCTTAGTAGAGCTGGTCAGAAGCTGAGTAATGACACTAGACCATACATTTCATCGGCTAAGAAGAAATACAACAGCGTTTCTAAAGATGTCAATAAGGCATACAAGTCAGCAAAGAAGAAAATTAATAGTGTTTCTAGAGATGCTAATAAAGCATACAAAGCAGCAAAGAAGAAAGTTAGAAAAGCACGTAACACTTTCAACAGAGCAAAGAGAGCTGGAAAGGCTTATCTGAATTACCTTACTAAATAAGGAGATAGCATATGGGTTTTATTAACAGATTAAAGCATAGCTGGAATGCATTTATGAATAAAGATCCGACACCATATTCGTATGGAACTGGTCTTGGTGCAGTTAGCTATGATAACCCATCTCGTCCTAGACTGACGATGGGAAACGAACGATCGATTATTACAACAATATACAATAAGATGTCAACAGACGTTGCTGCAGTCGATATAGAGCATGTTATGTTGGATGATAATAAAAGGTTTACGGATAATGTGGAAGATGGGCTTAACTATTGTCTTACAACAGAAGCTAATATTGATCAGACATCTCGTGCATTTAAACAGGATATTGTACTGAAACTTCTTGACGAAGGATGTGTGGCTATAGTTCCTGTCGATACGACTATGGACCCTGTACATGGAAACGTTTATGATATTCAATCGATGCGTACAGCTAAGATAATCAATTGGTATCCTCGTGCTGTCAGAGTGCGAATATACAATGATCATACTGGACAATTCGAGGAACTCGATCTACCAAAGAAAACAGTAGCAATAGTTGAGAATCCATTTTATGCAATCATGAACGAACAGAATTCGACAGCTCATCGACTTAAACGGAAATTGTCGATTCTCGATTTCATAGATGATCGAAGTGGTTCTGACAAACTTGATTTGATTATTCAGTTACCATACACAATTAAGTCTGAAACAAAAAAAGCTCAGGCTAGAGAACGTCGTAAAGAGCTTACTGAACAATTGGCAAGCTCTGAATATGGAGTCGCTTACATAGACTCAACCGAGCATGTCACTCAGCTTAATCGTTCGATTGAAAACAATCTGCTTAAACAGGTTGAATACTTCACCAATTTGTTATTCTCTCAGTTGGGAATGACAATGGAGATTCTTAATGGTACAGCAGACGAGAATACGATGAACAATTATTACAATCGTATAATCGAACCGATACTCGCTGCGGTCGTTGATGAAATGAACAGAAAGTTCTTAACAAAGACAGCACGCACACAAGGGCATGCCATTAAATATTTCAGGGACCCATTCAAACTGGTATCTACTACAAATCTTGCAGAGCTTGCTGACAAGTTCACAAGAAACTGTATCATGACATCCAATGAGTTCCGTCAAGTAATTGGTTTAAGGCCAGTAGATGATCCGAAGGCAGACATGTTGACGAACAACAATATTTCAGCGTCTAATGCTGAATTGGATCAGATGTATAATACAGATTCTGCTGACGAGGAAACAGAAGAACAATAAGTAAAGGAGGAATTCAAAATGGGAGCTAAACGCTCAAAGTATGCCGATTGCGACTTTAAGGGCTGGGCTACAAAGTTTGGTATCCTTTGTGCTGACGGAAGAATTATTCAGCATGGTGCTTTCGACGGCATCGATGGCACTAAAGTACCGTTGGTGTATAACCATGATCACAGCAGTGTTAACAGCGTGCTTGGACATGCTTATATGGAATGCCGTGATGAAGGTGTGTATGCCTACGGATACTTCAATGATTCGGATAATGCGCGGATCGCTAGGGATGCAGTTCAGCATGGAGATATGGATTCGCTTAGTATTTGGGCGAATCATCTTCAGCAGCGTGGACCGTATGTTCAGCATGGCGAAATTAAGGAATTAAGCCTTGTTCTTGCAGGAGCAAATCCAGGCGCATATATTGAAGATGTTGCCTTAGCGCATGGCGATACAATCGACAATGATGATTATGAGGCGTATATTTACTCAGGAGAGTATCTTGAACTTATGCACTCTAATGAGGAAGGAGAAGACGAAGTGGCTAACAAGAGTATTCAAGATGTCGTCGATACGATGACACCAGAACAGCAAGATGCTTTCTACGCAGCTGTAGGAAGCGCATTAGCAGAAGACCCTAGTGCTCTCGAAAACGATGATTACGAGGACGAAGAGTATGAAGACGAGGATGATGAGGACGTCGAAGATCCTGACGAAGATGATGACGATTCCGAAGAATATGAAGAGGAGGATGACGACATGGGTGCAATCGCACATAACTTATTCGAAGGCAACAATACAGACAACGGAGACGTTCTGTCCCACAGCGAAATGCAGGAGATTATCGAGGACGGTAAGAGATATGGTTCTATGAAAGAATCATTCCTTGCTCATGGTATTAAAAATATTGAGTACCTGTTCCCGGATGCCAAAAATTTAAACACACCGCCAGATTTCATTGCAAGAGATCAGGGTTGGGTAACCGAAGTAATGAACGGAGTACACCACACACCATTCTCAAGAATCAAGTCTATGTTCGCAGACCTGAGAGAGGATGAAGCCCGGGCAAGAGGTTATATCAAAGGTAAGCTCAAGAAGGAGGAAGTATTCTCATTACTGAAGAGAACGACCACTCCTCAGACAATCTACAAGAAGCAGAAGATTGACCGTGATGATGTTATCGATATTACAGATTTCGATGTAATCGTTTGGCTGAAAGCAGAAATGAGAATGATGCTGAACGAGGAAATTGCAAGAGCAGTCCTGGTTGGTGATGGACGTCTTACATCCAGCGATGATCACATCAAAGAGGACAACATTCGTCCTATCTGGAAAGATGTTGATCTCTACACAATCAAGTATCCTATTGCAATCACGAAAGAAACAACCGCAGCCGAGAAGGCTACAGCATTTATCGAGGCCTGCGTAAGAGCACGTATCGAGTACAAGGGTTCGGGTAATCCAAAACTGTTCGCTCCAGAGTCAATCATTACAGAGTGCTTACTGCTGAAGGATAAGAACGGACGTATCATCTACGACAACATTGAGAAGCTGGCTACAGCATGCCGTGTATCCAAGATTGTTTCTGTTCCGGTTATGGAAGGTCTCACACGTGTAGACAAGACTGACACACTGGCTCTTCAGGGTATCATTGTAAACCTGCAGGACTACAACATTGGTGCGGACAAGGGCGGCGCTATCAATATGTTCGACGATTTCGACATTGACTACAACGCTCAGAAGTACCTTATCGAGACACGTATCTCTGGAGCACTGATCAAACCATTATCAGCTATTGCTATCGAGACAAAGATTGCAACGGCAGACTTTAGCAAGGTAGCTGGTCAGGGCGGAAACTAATCAAAATGGGAGGAAATGATCGTGAATAGATGGTACGGCAAGATCGGCTTTGCTGAGCAAGTAGAAGTAGCTCAATCAGTTTGGACTGAGCAAATAACGGAACGTATCTATCGAGGAGATATTCTTCGTAATACGAGACGTCTTCAGGATTCGCAGCAGATCAATAGTAACATTTCAATCTCTAATCAGATAAGTGTTATTGGTGATGCCTATATACGCGATCATTTCGTTGATATGCGATGGGTTGAGTTTATGGGGGCTAAGTGGAAGGCAACAGAAGTTGATGCTTCACAGTCCCCTAGACTTATTATAACATTGGGAGAGCTGTGGAATGAGGACGAGACTTGATTTCGATAGATATTTAAAAGATATTGTTGGGAAGGGCGCCAATGTATATTTCCAGCCACCTTCCAATATATCCGGAGCTGGGCAAAAAGTTATAAAAAACATCAAATATCCAGCGATAGTATATTCTGTTGATGATTACAATATTCGATCGGCAGATAACAAGAACTATAGTATTGATAAAGAATACTCAGTAGAAGTGGTAACTAAAGACCCGGATAACACATTAGTCGATAAGATAGTGGAAATACCCACGGCAAGATTTAACAGATCTTACTTATCGGATGGACTGTATCATTCGGTCTTTGTAATTATATTTTAAAGGAGGAAAAACATGTCTAAATTAACATGGGACAAAACCGGAGAACGTAAGTACGAGACCGGTGTGGATCATGGCGTTATTTATCCAGTTATTGATGGCGAATATGGCGCTGGTTCTGCATGGAACGGTCTCACTGCAGTTACAGAATCTCCATCCGGAGCAGAAGCATCTGCTGTATATGCTGATAACATGAAGTATCTAAGCCTTATGTCAGCAGAGGAGTTTGGAGCTACAATCGAAGCTTATACTTATCCGGAAGCATTCGACAGATGTAATGGAACAGCTGAGATTACCAAGGGAGTTACTATTGGTCAGCAGAACAGAGACACATTTGGTTTCTCTTACCGCACATTGCTCGGCAATGATGTAAAGAGTAACGATTATGGTTACAAGATTCACATTATTTACGGAGCTAAGGCTTCTCCATCCGAGAAAGGCTTCCAGACAGTAAATGATTCCCCAGAGGCAATTTCATTCAGCTGGGAGCTTTCAACAACACCAGTTACAGTTGATGGCTTTAAGCCAACAGCGCACCTCGAGATCGATTCTACAAAGGTCGAAGCTACCAAGATGAAGAAGATCGAGGATGCTTTGTATGGAACAGAAGATACAGAAGCTAAATTGCTTCTTCCAGATGAGATCATTAAACTTTTAAAATAACTGACCCGTCACTAGACGTCTCTGCAACTCCTATTACAGGAGAAGACGACCTGTTTGGCAAGAAGGCAGCTGACCTTCAGTCAAATATCAAGGTGAATGAGAGTACTGGAGTAATTTCTGGTACTCTTAACTATGTGACGGGCTATACTGGATTCAGCAGTAAAGTCGACGAACAGAGTGGTAATTACATCGCTCTTGACATTGCTCCAAAGAGTGGTTTCCCTGAATCATTAACGGTTGAAGTTAAAAATGGAACATCTGGCCCATCTAAACTTCTCCAGTCTGATCATCAGGCAGTTCTTAAGATCAAGGACACTAATAAGCAGTCTATCTTGATTAAAGCAACTAACAAAGGCGCGACAGAAACAAAAGAATACTTACTTACAGGCGTAACACTTAAAACAGAATAAAGTTTTTCCTAGTCTGCTGAAATATGCAGACTGGGATTTTTAAGAATGAAAGGAGACTAAATTATGTTTATCAAAACTATCAATTACAAGGACTTTGACGGAAATGAGAGATCTGAAGATTTCTACTTCAATCTTACTCAGAGTGAAATTTTAAAATTGGAAACAAGCCTTAACGGGGGCTTAACATCATACATGAGCCTTATGGTGCAGAAACAGTCTCAGCCGGATATCATGAATCTTTTTGAGAAGATTATTGATGCATCTTACGGAATCAAATCTCTTGACGGCCGTACATTTACAAAGACTCCTGAAGCACTGGCAGAGTTCAAGGCTACTGCAGCATATGACAAGTTCTTTATGGAAATTTGTATGGACGAAGCAAAAGCTTCCGAGTTTCTGCTTAATATCATGCCTGACGAAGTAAATGACAAGATCAAGAAAGCGGCGGAATCCGGAGTATATGACGATGCTACATTAAGCGATGCTCAGAGAAAGGCGATTTCAGCAGCAATGGCAGAAGTAGCAGGATCTGTAGCTGCTACAGATGACGCTGTGAAAGAAGCAAACTAAGGAGATAATAATGCTCGAATTAATTCTTCCTGGATATGAGCCGTTTGATCAAGAAACTCAAACTTTTGGGAAGGTTGTAAAACCTACTAAGATTAAGCTCGAGCATTCCCTAATAGCAATTTCAAAATGGGAGCAAGTATGGCATAAACCATTATTGAAATCTATGGATGAGGGAACTCTAACCGACGAAGAGTTTCTTGATTATATGTACTGTATGATAGTTGGGTCTTTCGATAAGGTTGAGTTTTTTAAGCGACTTGATGATAGTTTACTTAAAAAAATAATTGACTATATCGAGGACCCAGCTACAGCATCTAGGGTTTTTACAATTGGTGATGACGATAAAGGGAAACCGGAGACATTAACAAGCGAGCTAATATATGCTTACTTAGCTATGGCTAGAATACCATTTGATCCCTGTGAGAAATGGAATATTAGACGCGTTTTTATGCTCATAGAGTTGTACGCGGTAAAAACAAATCCTCCTAAGAAAATGACCAATGAAGAAATCCGTAGATGGCAAAAGAAAGAAAATGAACGAAGAAAAAAAGAATTACATACAAAGGGGTGATAATATGGCCAGAACACGAAAAGCGGCTGTTAACCTTATTAATTCTTGGGTTGGCAAAAACGAAAAAGATGGATCTTATAAATCCATTCTTGATATTTACAACAAACAGAAAACGAAACCAAGAGGTGTTACTATGAAGCCTGGAATGGCGTGGTGCGCTACAACTTGGTCTGCAGTAGCAATTGCCCTTGGATATACTGATATCATGCCAGTTGAGTGCAGCTGTTATTATCTTATTAAAAGGGCACAGAAAATGGGTTGCTGGAAAGAGAATGATAACTACATTCCTAAAATTGGAGATGCTTGTCTTTATGATTGGCAGGACAATGGGGTCGGAGACAACAAAGGAACTCCAAAACATGTAGGAATGGTTACCTATGTTAACAAGAGTGAAGGGTACTTTGTCGTAACAGAAGGCAACTATAAGAATTCTGTTAAGAAGAGAACGGTCAGCATCAATGGTAAATTCATAAGAGGATTTATCATACCAAAATACGATGCAGATCAGCCAAAGATTAGCACTAGCACTCATCGGCATTCCGGTAAAGAAGTTAAAACAGTAGCAAGAGAAGTGATTGCTGGTCAATGGGGCGAAGATTACAAATCGAATCTTAAAGAAAAGCATTATGATGTCAATGCCGTTATGAAAGAAGTAGATGCAGTAATTAATACGCCATGTGGACTAACGACTACTACTTGTTATGCAGCACATACGAGCTATTTTTATAAGGGGTTATATAAAACTTCTAAGAAAACTCCTATGCGTATCGACGCTGGATGGAACAAAAAGCTCATGGTTGAAATTCCATCTGGGAGAAAGGTTGAATGCTATGGATATTTCAGCAAGTATAAAAAATCTGTGTGGTTACTGTGCGTGGTAACTATTAAGGGAAAAAAGTATACAGGATTTGTAGAACGTTCTACATTAGCGGAATAAAGGAGAAACGATATGATCAGATGCAAACTTGAGGGCAATTTTAAAAAGCTCGATAATTATTTCGAAAAGCTTTTGGAAGGCGTTAACGTCGGTATATTAAATAAGTACGGACGTGAAGGCGTAGCCGCCCTCAAGGCTGCAACTCCTGTTGATACCGGAGTAACAGCTGCATCGTGGTATTATGAAATAGTGCGCGATAACGGATCTATAAGTTTAGTGTTTAAAAATTCTAATGTAGTGAACCATGTGAATATAGCTATTATTCTACAATATGGACATGGAACTAGAAATGGTGGATATGTTCAGGGGGTTGACTATATTAACCCGGCTTTAAAACCGGTATTTGATAGGCTAGCTAAAGATGCTTGGAAGGAGGTCACTGGATAATGGGTAAAGTTGTTGAAGACGACGTTGTTCGAATGCAATTTGAGAATGGACAATTCGAGAAAAAAATTCGTCAAAGTCAAAAATCTATAGAAGCTCTTAAGAAAAGCATCGACTTTAGTGAGTCTGGAAAGAGTCTTGCTAAATTTCAAAATGAGACTAAAAAGTTCAACATGGACGGAATGGGCAGAGCGGTAGAAGCAGTTCAAGTCAAATTCTCAGCTATGGATACCGTAGTTATGAGTGTGTTGAATCGACTTACAAATGCAGCTGTTGACGCAGGCAAAAAAATAGTATCGGCTTTAGCTTTTGATGGTATGTCCGATGGTTGGAACGAATATAAATTAAAGATGAACTCTATTCAGACAATTATTATGTCCACTGGAGAAAGTTTGTCTACGGTAAATAAGTATCTTGACGAACTTAATACGTACTCGGATAGAACTATTTATTCGTTCTCAGACATGACCGCAAATATTGGAAAATTTACGAATGCTGGTGTTGGGTTAAAAGACGCAGTTGCGGCAATCAAAGGTGTATCAAACGAAGCAGCAATTTCTGGTGCAAATGCAGAACAGGCGTCTCACGCAATGTATAACTTTGCTCAGGCATTATCGGCTGGATACGTAAAACTCATCGACTGGAAATCAATCGAAGTTGCGAATATGGCTACAATGGATTTCAAACAGAACTTGCTTGATACTGCCGTTGCTCTAGGTACAGTCGTCAAAAAGGGCGAGGACTATTATACAACAACTACGAATGCTAAAGGAGCTACATCCGACGCATTTAATGCTACAAAGAACTGGAATGATAACCTTCAGTATCAGTGGATGACTACCGATGTTCTTGTTCAGACGCTTAGCAAATATACCGATGAAACAACAGAACTTGGTCAAAAAGCATATGCTGCGGCTTCAGAATTTAAAGATGCTGGGCAGATGTTCGCAGCTTGGAAAGAAGCTATCGGTTCTGGATGGGAACATACATGGGAAACGATATTTGGTAACTTCGAAGAATCTAAAAAACTTTGGGGATTCTTAGACAATATAATCGGTAACTACATCGTAAAAACATTTGCCGCTAAGAATGCTACTCTAGATGCTTGGAAGAAAATGGGTGGACGAAATTCTTTAATGCGTTCATTTGTTAATGTAATGGCAGCTGCAGTAGGGATATTAGATACCTTTAGAGTTGCTTATAGGGCTATATTCCCAGAAAAGAATGCAAAAGAAATAAAGAGTATAACTGATGCATTCGAAGTCTTTACTAAGAAACTGATAATGTCTAGGGATAAAGTCGATAAATTATATCGAACTTTAAAGGGTCTGTTTACAATTGTAAAAATTGTTAAAAATGTTCTTGGCGTAGGACTTAAAATCTCTTTACAGATTATTTCTAAATTATTGGGAGTATCTGTAAATAGTGTACTTGATCTTACTGCAGTTCTCGGTGATGGAATCGTTCAATTTGACAAGTTTGCGAAGGTATCTGATGTAGTGGCCAAAGGCGTTAATCTGATATCATCAGCAATAGTGTTTTCAATCAAAAACATTGAGTATTTCGCAAAAGCGATATGGAATTGGAAAGGTACGCAGGAAGTAATAAAACTGTTAGATGAATTAATAGTTAAAACACTGTGGCCAGATATAAAAGACTTTGGCGAAAATGCAGGAAAACTGATTGATGAGTTTATCGATCATTGTAAAGAAGTTGGGCATATAGATTTCAAAGCTTTACTCAGTACCATCCTTGGAATAGGAGCGGTTGCCAAAGAGAGTTTTGGTGGAGCAGGAGATTCGATAGATTCTTTTACTTCGAAATTATATTCTCTTAGGTCTAAGATAACAGGATATTTTAAAGGTTGGACCGATCAGGCAGACGGATTTAAGAAAACGATGATTGATACATTTAATGGTATATTTTCTTTCGTTGAAGATAAATCTGGAAAGGTTAATACAGCTAACATCTTAACCATATTGTTAGGAGGGGTTTCTGTAAAGGCCCTTTATAATCTCTCCAAGTTATTATCAGTGCTTACCGACAGGTTCGGTGGTTTATTTGCCTTGCCAGCAGCGATTGGTAATAGTTTTATTAAGCTTATGAACCAGGGAGCTTTAACACTTAAAACCTGGCAAGACTCAATCAAAGCTGATATAGTTATTAAGATCGCGAAAGCAATCGCTATATTGGTTGGGTCTATAGCTTTACTTACTGTGTTACCTCAGGATCGAATCGAAGGCGCTGTTGTCTTGATAGGCATATTGGGAGCAGCGTTAACAGCATTTGCTTATACAATTGGTTCCATTTCTACGGAAAAGTTAGCAAAAGGATTTTCTGGCGTATCTGCAATGGTCATTTCTATCGCTGGAAGCATTTTACTAATGACGATAGCATTAGAAAAACTTCAAAATGTGACCATTAACAAGTCTATGGCTATTAACATTGGAGTAATTACTGGCTTAGTTGGAGTAATTACTATATGTTCTGGAGCATTAACTAAATATACAATGGGCGCTGATTCCAAATTAGCAGCTGCTGGAGCTCTTCAAATTGTAGCATTAGCAGCTTCGTTGCTACTTATGGTTAAAGCCCTTAAACAATTATCCGGGTATGATATAGATGATGCCGGAAGTACAATTGGGGCATTGGTATTAGCTGTTGGATCATTATCAGTACTTATGATCGCAGTTGGAAAAGCAAATGCTCTAGGTGGTACTAGAGGAGCTATTACATTATTGGCTTCAGTAGCGGCTATATACGGATTAGCAAAAGCGATGTCTAAAATTTCCAAAATGGACTTTAGTTCCATGAAAAAAGGATGGAAACAGTTTGCAGTGGTATTTGGAACCATGATGCTGTTATTTAAAGCAGCTGCTAAAGCCGGACCAAATGCTGCAAAAGCAGGGGTTCTGCTCCTTAGTTTTACAGTTAGTTTGCATGTTTTATTAAAAGCATTCGAAAAGCTTCAAAGGTACGACCTTAAAACGACTGCAAAATGTATAGCTGATCTGATAGCTTTAATGATTCCTATTGGTACTCTAATAAAAGCTTCAGCTAAAGCTGGTCAATATGCCGCTAGAGCTGGTGTGATGATGGTAACGGTTGCTGGATCTATATTGATATTGACTGCAGCTATTGCCGTATTATCTGGTCTAGATCAATCAAAAATGGCCGGGGCAACTGCAGCTGTGGATTCCATAATCTTATGTATGTCCGCTATGATAAAAGCCGGAGATGTATCCATTGATGCTAAGAAGTCAGTAATAGTCGCTGCTTTGGTTGTTGGCGAAATAGCTGGTGTTATTGCTTTATTGGCCCAGCTAGATCCAACTGGAGTTATGGCTGGATCAGCAGCTATATCATTACTTTTAGGCGTGTTTACATTATGCTTAAAAGGATTCTCTGGAATTGAAAAGGTGCGCGCTAGTGTTCTTTTAGCTGGTGCAGTTCTTTTGGAGATAGCTGGTGTTATTTGGTTAGTGGCTCAATTGGATTGGAAACGATCGTTGGCAGCCTCTGCAGGATTAAGCATGGTTCTGTTATCTATATCAGCTTCTATGCTGATACTTCAAAATGTGCCTATTGCTGGAGCTATAAATGCGCTAGGAAGTTTCTCAATATTTGTTGCTGGACTCGCAGCAATTATAGCCGTACTAGGAGGTCTTAATAAGATACCTGGATTCCAGGATTTCATGAATGGTGGAGTTCAGATAATGGAACTTCTAGGCGAAGGCTTAGGAAAGTTAGTCGGCGGAATTATATCCGGTGTTGGCCAGGGAATCACAGATGGATTACCACAAATAGCTACAAATCTATCGGACTTTGCAAATAATCTGCAGCCATTCTTATCCACGATGGGTAATGTAAATCCAGAGATAGGATCGTCTATGTCTGTGCTAGCAGGATGCATTGTCAAAATAGCTGGAGCTGAGATTGTGAATGCCATTTCTACCTTTGTAAACCTTGGAAAAGATCCAATTCAGAAATTTGCTTACCAACTTCAGTACCTTGGCGCTGGTATGAAATCATATGGCGATCAAGTAGCAAATGTCAATCCGGAAACAGTTAAGGGTACTGCTATAGCAGCTAAAACGTTAGTTGAATTAGCTAAAGCTATACCAGCGGCTGGTGGATTAGCACAGTTATTGACAGGAACAAAAGACTTAGCTACTTTTGGATTATCTCTTATACCATTTGGAGCAGCATTTGCAATGTATGCTACGGAAGTTGCTAACATAAATCCTGGGGTAATCAAAGGAACATCTTCTGCGGCTCAAACATTGACCGATTTAGCAAATGCTATACCTGAAGCTGGTGGATTAAAACAGCTATTAACAGGATCTAAAAGTTTAACTTTATTCGGTTTATCTCTTATACCGTTTGGAGCAGCATTTGCTACTTATTCTAGTCTAGTGGCCGGCGTTAATACAGAAACCGTAAAAGCAACATCTGCGGCAGCAATGACAATAACAGAATTTGCCAACTCTATTCCTAGTTTGGACGGCATGAAAGAATGGTTTGTTGGTGGCTCTGAAGATTTGGGAACTTTCGGTAAGAGTATGGTCTCATTTGGTAAATCATTTGCTAAATACTCTGATACTGTATCTAAAGTTGATACTGAATCGATAAAGGCAACGTCATCAGCAGCAATGACAATTACAAAATTAGCCGGAACAATACCGAGTTTGGATGGTATGAAAGAATGGTTTGTCGGAGGTTCTCAGGACTTAGGGACTTTCGGTAAGAGTATGGTCTCATTTGGTAAATCATTTGCTAAATACTCTAAAACAGTATCCGGAATCGATACCTCAACTATAACGGCTACATCTGCCGCAGCTACATCTATTGCAAAGTTAAACGATGACCTTCCAGAAGCGACATCTGCTAAAAGCATACTCTTTGGTGGAAACAAGGAGAGCTTAAAGAAGTTCGGAAAGAACCTTGTATCATTTGGTGAGAGTTTTGTAAGCTTCTCGACTACAATAAAAGGAGCTGATACATCTAACGCAGGAACTATTGCTAAGCAATTGTCCGATTTCATCAATTCTCTGAACGGTGTTAAGGGTGGACTGGACAAGAAAGTCAAGGATATGAACAAAGCATTTAAGGCTTTGGGTAAGACTTCTCTAAAATCCGTACAGAATGGATTCGAATCAAAATCGGGGGACTTTGAAAAGGTTGGCTCTAAGGTTGTTGGGTGGATTTCAACTGGAATGAAAAATAACAGCGAAGATATGAAGTCTCCGTCATCAAGCGTAGCTAAGAAGTTCTTGAAATACGTTACAGATGCATTCAAATCAGACACCGATACTACTGATGGATTTAACTCAGTGGTAAATAGTGCTCTTAGTACAGCTAAAAGCACGTTTAATGATTATAATTCAAAATTCAAAGATGCAGGTTCGTCATTAGCTAAGAACCTTGCTAGCGGTATGAGATCTAATTCTAAAGATTTTAGTACAGCTGGTGCTAACGCGGCTATAGGATTTATGAGCGGTGCAAAGAATAAGAGTTCTGAAGTATACTCGACTGGTGTTTCCTTAGGAAATCAATTACTTAAGGGCATGAAGAGCAAGAAATCTCTTGACGAGCATTCCCCTTCCAAGAAAACCAATAAAGTTGGTGTTTACGCTGGAGAAGGTCTTGTTAAAGGTGTTAAATCAACAGCTGGAGACATTGAACTTGCAGGTATTGACGCTGGAAGAGGGGCTTTGCTAGGCGCAGGAAAAGGTATAAAGGATGGCGCTAAGAAAGCAGAAAAAGCAGTTAGCGGATACGTTAAGGGGATAAAGAAATCGATTAATAAATCAGTTGGAAATTCTGATGTCGACAAGATCATGAACACTGTAAATGGTATTCTTAATTCCGGTAACAGTACATTCTCTGATCAAATGGATAAAACGACAAAAGATATTATCAAAAATGCTAACAAAACTGGAGCTGGCGTAACTAGCGCATACGATGCAACTTCTAAGAAGATTGCAAGTAAGTCTAAAAAGAACAGTAAGAAAGCAAAGATAAAGATGACCAAAATCATTAAGGTCGCTTATCAGTTTGGAAAGACTTTCGATAAGGCTGTAAGCTCATTCAATAAAACTCCATACGAGACGATTACCAAAATTTCTAAGAGTTTAGGAAAAGAACTTCTTAAGACAACGCCTAAGCTTAAGACACTTAGTAAAGCTACTAAAACTGCCGAAAAAACTATCAAGAATTTTGCTATTGCCCTATATAAGGAATCGGATCAGTATAAGGAAGATACAAAGTCCGTTAAGCAGCATGAAGCAGCTTTGAAGAAGCTTCTTAAAACACAGGATCGTTTGAAGAAGGGCCTTAGCACATCGGGTAAGAAGCTTAATAAAAAGAATCTTAATTCAGCCATTAAGGAAAATAACACAGCAATCAAAAATGCTGTAAAACAGCTGAAAGAAGATCAGAAAAGCATACAATCTAACATTAACTCAACGTTCAAAGAATATAGAAACAACATCATTAATTCAATAAAAGAATATACTAAGTTTACGAATATCGCATTCGATAACTCTAGAAATATATTCTCAGAGTTTTCTGATTCTATGGACGACGAAATGAGTACCGTTCTTAAGAACATGGAAAGTCAGGTTGAAGGTTATCAGGAAATGAAAGATAACCTTGCACAGGCGGCAAAGAAGGGGCTTAGCAAGGGACTTATCGACACTCTTAAAGGTATGGGTGAGTCTGGCTATGCATACATTAAGCTATTCGCTAATGCTTCGAAAGAAGAAATCGATAGAGCGAATGCAGCTTATGCAGAAGCCAGTAAACAAAGCAAAGAAGACATTATTGCTTCTTATAAGAAAACCTATCAAGATGCTGTTAAATGGAAGAATTCCATAAAGAAGATGCTCAATCAAGGTTGGGATATTCGCCTTGTTCAGGAATTGGTCGATGAAGGACCTGGAAATCTTAGTAAAGTATTAGAGATGCTCACGTTTTCAGACGAAGAGCGTAAAGAAATCAACAGTGTATACGTTAAGAATCTCAAACTTCAAAAATCTGGAGCCAATGATATTATCAAGTCGTTTGCTTTAAAGAAGGAAAAAGAGGCAGCTAAGAAAAAGGCTAAGAAGAATGTAAAGAAAACTGCAAAAGATGTTAAGAAGGACGTAAAAGAAATTCCTAATGCTGTTTCAGAAGCAGCAAAAGAAATGGAAAAGAATCTCAAGAAAATTAATAATGATTGGGATGATGCGAAGAAGAAAATCGAAGATACTGCTAAGTCTATGGCAGAATCTGTAAAGAGCAGCCTTGACAGTTTTACATCATTCGCAAACTTTGATATTTCAAGTTCTACGGATTACTTTACCAGATATGAAGAAGTAGTTAATGATCTTGGCAACGATACCATCATAGACCGTATGTGGTCTCAAGTTAATGCCGAAAAGAGAGTTATCGAAGGACTTGAGCAGCTTAAGAACATGAAATTTGCAGATGGACTGTTGGATTATCTTAAGAGTCTAGGGACGCAAGCAATTCCTTACATTGAAGGATTTAAACTTGCAACAAGCGAACAAATTACAGAAATAAATAATCTGTTTGCCGAAAAAATGCAAATGACAAAGAACTCTGTAAAACAGCAAGCCAAAGACAATATCGAAGCTGTAAAAAAATGGGAAACCGAAATCATCGATCTTGCTAAGTCCCTAGATCCAAGGTTATTAAAAGAATTGGTTGATCAGGGGATGAATGCAGCGGATCTTGTTGATGTATATTATAGCATGACTCCTGCTGAAAGAAAAGAAATGAACGATTTGTATGTTGAAAAGTTGTCAATAAACGAGGAAGTAGCAAAAACCGTATCAGACTCATACAAAGAAGCAGGTTTAGGAGCTGTCAATTCTATGTATCAAGGAATGATTGATGCTGCTACCGGTAAAGCCACCTCTTCTAAGAAAGGATCATCTAGAAATCTAAAAGGATCTGCAGCGACAAAGACAGTTAATGCAGTTGCTAAGTCATTTGGTGAAGCACTTAACACAAATACGTCATTTAAGTCTTCTGGTAAGAAAGCTGGGGGACAATTTAAAGCTGGAATTGACTCTACTGCAGACAGCGTTGCAAAGTCAGCAAAGAAATCTGCTAAGAATGCTTGCTCTACTTTCACGAATTACGTAGAGACAAACTTCAAGAAAGCTTTTAAATCTGCTGGAGAATCTATGGGTACGCGCTTTGCTATTGGACTTTCATCTTCATCAGTATTGTCAACTGTAGAATCCTCTTGTAAAGCTGTAGTCGATAAAGCGTTGTCTGAATTTGGAAAAGGCAGTGGAAAAGCCGGATCAAAAGGAACCTCACTCGGTACGTCATTCGCTAACGGAATAAAAAGTGCAATACCTTCAGCTGTAAGTGCTGCTCAAGCTTTAGTAGATGCTGTAAACGCTGTATTATCAAAGATAAGAATGCCTACATTGACTGCTAGCATTAGCACATCTGGGTCATCGAGTCTAGGAACGAATTCAGCAATTATATCTGGCGCGGTAACGTCTGCGACTGGATCTTCTGCAGCTGGAACTAGCGCTGGTTTGGCAGCTTCTATAGCTAGCAGTTTGGCAGGAGGTGTAATGGGAAGTAATCTTAAAAAAGCTTTGGCGGCATTACAGAATGGCGGAAGGGGTAAAACTGGTCACGCTCTAAAAGGATCTAGTACCAATGTAACTAATAACTACACATTCAATCAGACAAACAATTCTCCTGTTGCATTATCTAATACAGAGATATATCGACAGACAAAGAATCAGTTTAGTCAGTTAAAGGGGGCTCTTAAATGATAAAGAAAGTAATTGTTACTAATTATTTAGGGGAATCCCTAGAAATGGAATTAGCTAGGCCTGAGGTTTCGGGTCTAGCTATAACAAACATCGACGGATTAGGGCCCGTAAAGGCCACGATCAATACTAGTGAGATAGCGACCGGCGACGGAGCATTATACAATAGTGCTAAGCTTGAAACTAGAAACATTGTTATGGATCTGGACTTTAGATTCGGAACAGACATTGAAACCATCAGGCATACTACATATAAGTATTTCCCTATCAAGAGATATATCACGTTGACATTCGTAACGGATCAGAGATCTCTTGACGCTTTCGGTTACGTCGAGTCAAATGAGCCTGCAATATTCCAGGAACATGAAGCAACTCAGATTTCCGTAATTTGTCCAGATCCATACTTTTATGCAACTAATGGAAAGACGCTTACATTGTTTAGTGGTGTCAATCCTAAATTTGAATTTCCATTTGAAAACAACTCATTAACTGAAAAGCTCATAAACTTTGGCGATATCGTGCACATGTACGAGAATATAGTAACGTACAAAGGAGATGCTTCAGTTGGCATAATAATAACGATTCATGCATTAGATACGGTAAAAGATATCGTAATCTATAATGCTAGAACTCGTGAAGTTATGAGGATAAATACTGACTTTATACAGACCTTAACTGGGCAAGCATATGGCGCTGGAGATGATATTATCATCAATACCAAGAGAGGAGAAAAGTCAGTTACATTATTGAGAGCTGGACTAACAACAAATATTCTCAATTGCCTAGGCAAAGGATCTAGTTGGTTCCAGCTGTCGAAAGGAGATAACATCTTCATTTACAATGCTACAGAAGGTGCAATGAGTATTCAGTTCAAGATTGAAAATGATACAATCTATGAAGGAGTATGATTTAAGGAGGTAAATAATGGAAGCTACAATATTAAACTCACGGTTTGAAAAAGTAGCCATCATTGACAGGTTCAAGTCCTTCATTTGGACTGATAGATATCAAGAGAATGGAGACTTTGAACTATACCTCACTTTGGATATGGATGGGGTATTCCCTTATCTAGTCAACGACTACTATCTTCAAAATGATAGTTCAGTTCACATGATGATTATTCAGGGAATGCTTCTAGAAACAAATGCCACAGAAGGACCTACAATTAAAGTAATAGGTTATTCCCTTGAGAGCTTATTAAAGCGCAGAATAATCTGGGACAATACTACCCTGAGTGGCAATTTCCAAGATGGCGTACAGAAGCTAATAAATGACGCTATCATATCGCCGTCAAAATCAGAAAGAAAGATTTCTAACTTTGTATTCAAGAAGAGTACAGACAGTAGAATAACTGCTTTAACAATTGACGCTAAATATGAGCAACATGAAAACTTATACGAGGCAATAAACTCACTTTGTGTCGAGAAGCAAATTGGGTTTAAAATTACACTAAATGAAAATAAACAATTCGAGTTTGAGCTGTACAAAGGTATTGATAGATCTTATGCACAGCAATTAACTCCATACGTTGTATTCAGTTCGTCATTTGAAAACTTAAATAACACATCTTATCTTGACAGTAAAGAAGATTACGCGAATGTTGCATTAACTGTTGGAGAGGATGGAGATACACAGACGTTATCAGGGAATCCATTGAAGATTACTAAAGAGGTAACTAGGGACGGAGAATCCCAGGAACAATTAAGCGGAATGCATAGATGTGAGATATATGTTGATGCTGGGTCAATTACTTCCGAGGATGAGGATCATAAGATGAGCGACGCTGAACGATTAAAAGTAGTTGCTCAGAAGGGCAAAGAGGCTCTAGCTGAGAAACCACATACAATATCTATGGACGGGGACGTTGATCCTCATACTATGTTTGTGTATGGAAGAGATTTCAAAATGGGGGATATAGTACAGATAGAAAACGACTATGGTATTAAAGGGACGTCGACCGTGTCGGAATTTATCATGTCCCAAGATTCTAGTGGGGAAACTTCATACCCTACTTTTACAGACTTTGTAAGCGCCGATGATAACAGAATACCAGTCGGCTCTTAAAGAATAAGATAAAGGAGGAAAAATATGAGTTTTGCATCTGGATTTTTTAATTCCGTAGATCATGATAGATTATATGATGCTACAGACATTTCGAGATTATTTGATGGTCTAATTCGAGATGGAATATTCGCATCTATTGGCGACTGTTTTGTTGTAAAGCAGAGCAACCAGATGAACGTAACAGTTGGAACTGGCCGAGCATGGTTCAATCATACTTGGAGTTACAACGATGCACTTTACCCAGTGACGATTCCACCATCAGAGATTCTTATGGACCGAATCGACGCAATTGTTCTGGAGATCAACTCTGTCGAGTCGGTAAGGGCGAATAGCATTAAACTAATTAAAGGAACGCCATCTTCTACGCCTACCAAGCCAGCATTGACAAATGCTAAGGAAGTTCATCAATATCCGTTGGCTTACGTTAAGGTTGGCAAAGAGGTTACGTCCATTAGACAGGCAGATATTGAGAACTGTGTAGGGACGAGTGTGTGTCCATTTGTTACAGGTATCCTTGAGGTAATCAGCATTGAACAGCTTATTCCTCAGTGGAAAGATATCTTGAACAGGTTCGTAGAAGAGAATACTGCAAACTTCAATACCTGGATGAATGGCGAGAAACAAGATTATCAAGCTTGGCTTACAGCAGCTAAGAAAGAGATTACCGATTGGGAAGCAACTTCAAAATCGGATTATCAGAAATGGTATGACAGCATTAAGAACGGCTATGACCAGTGGTTTGCTACGATTAAAGCTGCTTACGATGCTAACTGGTCAACATTCCAGCAGTGGGAAAAATCATCTCAGGCCGAGTTCGATAAGTGGTTTGAGAATATGAAAAACAAACTCGAAGGCGACCTTGGTGCTAAACTTACTCTGGAAACAGAAAAGCTAGGTAATGAGAAAGTGTCGCTAATTGAGTCGACTAAAATGGATCTTATGGGCACTGTCGAAGCTCCGTTAATGTTAGGTAAGGCTACGAGGAATTTATTACCTTTTCCATATGTTAAAGCTAGCGGAAGCATTTCACACGGTGTGACCATGACATACACTAAAGAAGGAACAGTATCATTGGATGGCACAATATCAGGCAGTATACAACCTGGTTTTGCGTTATATGAGAATGTTGAGAATCTATTTAATGGTGCTATAAATACGTTGTATTCTAAATATGATACGACAATTAAAGGAGATTTGCACTCGTTTTTTCAAATTTTTAAAAAAAATGGTGGCTCTTGGGTAACTAACGTTGAAACTTTGTCAAAAAATGATTATGATTGGACAAACTATAAATGCAATTATGTAGTTCAGTATCATAAAACATCTGGGGATGTTCATGGAACAGTGTCAAATATTAGAATTGTAACTAATGCTGACGATCCATTTGTTCCCTACTCAGGCTATGATATTAAGACGGTTGGAAAGAATTTATTAGATCCAACATTAGATACAACAACACAGAATGGAATAACCTGTACTAATAATGGTGATGGAACGTATACATTAAATGGTACAGCTACAAAAACATTCAATCTTGCAACTACTAGTGTTGGAAAAGATCCTCTTTCGGCTATTCTTATAGCTGGTCAAACATACAGACTAGTTGGAAATAGTAAAAAAAGTAATATTAAAGTTAACTTAGCACAATGGGGCAGCGACTGGAGCGTCATTAGCAATAACTATGATCTTGGAGAAGGAGTTAATGCGAAGATAAGCCCAAGCGCTTCATATATTAGAGTTGATTTCAACATTCCAGATGGAGCTTCTTGCAATAACTTAGTCTTAAAACCAATGCTCACTACTGATCTAAATGCAACCTATGATGATTTCGTACCATACACAGAATCTACAGCCCACATTGATTCCTCGACAGAGTTTCCTAATTTCGATCTAAAAACATTTAATGAAGCTACTCACATTATCTCTCCAGGTAATGTTCAGTCCTTTCACGCTGATGCGCCAAATGGCAAATATCTGCTAGAGTCAATCAAGAAATCTGCCGAGTCTGGTGGTGTTAGCTATGGAGCAACTGAACCAACAAATCCTAAAGTTGGCGATCTGTGGGTTAATCCGGACCAATCAGATGTTTTACAGGTTTATAATGGGAAATATTGGGGCGGTGTCAACGGCCTTTATATTGGAGAAGGCGGCGGTTTTCCATCTTCTCCATATCCCGGCCAGTTAGTATATAACCTTCGTAATAAAATGATGTATGTTTATATTTCATACGGGGGATCATGGGGAGATCCTGGCTGGCTTGCTGTAGGATCGGAAGACCCGGGAGGATATCATTACGGCGCTTCTGCCCCATCTAATACAAAACTTCTATGGATTGATACTTCAGGTGTGGCTAAATTCTACAATGGTTCTGCCTGGGTACCATTAGCAGCGACGTGGGGATAATTCAAAATGGGGGTATAGATAATGTATTTATCGGGAAATGATCATTTTGTAAAAGATAACGAAAAACGAAATGTAAAAAATCCCCGGGAGGAAAAATCAAATAAAGTTTTTAAAAAGGAGGGTGAAGATAATGCCTAATTTTCTTACCGCGGCAGAGGTGAACTCTCTTAAAGCCAAGGTAAAAACCGAAATGCAGCGTAGAGCATACAATGGTTCTATGACTGGGTTCGCATCTGCATCGTATGACTTCTCCACAACTCCTACATCTGGAACCAAAGTCACAGCAGACCAAGGCAAAAAAGTAATCGAGCCTTTGTTGAACATTAAGGATCATGGCAATTTGAATACTGCCGATCTTAAGACAGGATCTAAGATTCCGTCATCATTTAACAACGAGTTACTATCTTACACTGACTCATTGTCTAAAGAGCCAATCGATGGGGCTACCTCTTCATGTCGTGGAGCATGCTCTGGGCTATGTGTAGGGACGTGTGGTAATACATGTAGTGGTTGTAGTAGCTGTTCTGGCGGATGTAGCGGATCTGGTGGATCTGGAGGTAGTGGCTCTAGTGGTTGTGATGGATGTAGTGGAAATTGCGGCGGGTGTAATTCTTGCTCTGGTTGCATAGGGTGTAGCAGTGGATGCCAAGGAGGATGTTCTGGATCTTGTGAAGGGTGTGGGAAGTCTTGCAGTGGGTGCAGTGGGTGCTCTGGATCATGTGAAGGATGCTCGGGATGCGCCGGATGCGGAGGATCTTGTTCTAGTTCGTGTTCATCGAAAGGAAAAGGTTCGGCTTGTGCCACATGCTATAGTTGCACTGGCTGTGCTAGTTCGTGTTCTTCATGTTCATCTTGTGGAGGATGTTCTGGATCAAGTGGATGCGGAGGCAATTGTACTGGGTGCTATGCTGGCTGCGATGGGTCTTGTGATGCTTCTTGCTTTAGTAACTGCAGTGGGTGCGAAGGATCATGTGAATCGGCATGTACAACGGGATGCCAAGGATGTAGTAGCTGTTCTGGAGGATGTAGCGGTTGTTCTGGAGGATGTAGCGGTTGTTTTGGTTGTGGTTCGGGATGTGATGGTTGTAGTAATGAATGCAGTGGACAATGTAAAAACGCATGTGCTACTACCTGCTCAGCAACGTGTACTGGTACATGTCAAGCTCAAGCATTTGGAGCTGTAGTCCAAGGTGGAGTTGAGGACCCAACAGTAGATCTGATTGCCAATGGCATGATGCTACCAATATATTCTCAAACAATATATACCAAAAGCATAGGTCATCCTCATTCGCGTGGAGATAATTATGAGCTTAAAGATCTTGGAATATCTGTAAGATATGACAAACAAAATAATAACATATTATTTGATCTATCCACCGGATTTATGGTAGTAGACAATACCCTATTCAAACAAATCGGATATAACTTGGAGATACCATTGTTTAAAATGATTGAAAGTGAGGATATAAAGTATAATCCTGGTAATTCTGGAACACATGATAAACGCTGGCCGCCAACAACTGAAAATATGAATGGACTTGTCTACAATGCTGGACAAGGATATCAAATACATGTATCGACTGGTTTGACAGAATCAAAAGGGCCGAACAGTAAAAAATATACCCAGTTTGAATTAGTATGGAATAAAAATAATACTACCAAAAATTATGTCGAAACGGGCTCGGTATTTAAAGGGACTAATATAATAAGAATACCATTCAAAATAACAGGAATATAAAACTATTAAAAGAAAAGGAGTTAACTAATATGAAAAACTTTACATTAGAACTTAACAAAGAGACAGCTGACTATTTACAGAGACTTGCATATGAGGTTATGACCAGAAAAGACGTTGTAGCTCATATGCTGGAGTCGGCAAAAGATGACGCAGATGCTTCCGTGCTGGATTCGGTTCCGTTTAAGCATTACCACAAATTGCTTGAGGAAGCAGAATGTTCTTATGACGTCGCTAAGGCCGAGTTAGAGAGATCTCTGCAGCCTCGTGTTCTGGAGCATGAAGGAAAAGATGTTAAATTCAGATGGGAAGTAACAGATTTCTCAGAACACCTTGTGCATATTACAGTGTTAGAGGGTTAGGTCTATGAAGAAGTTTGAACAGTTTCAGGATATGATCGGAAGGTTGTATCCTGAGACAATTATAACAAATAGCGCATCTGATAGAAGAACTTTATCTCGTACCGTGACCTTTCAGGTAACAGACGAGTGCAATTTATGCTGTACCTACTGCTATCAAATAAATAAAGGCAAGAGAAAAATGAAGTTTGAAGATGCAAAAAAACTCATCGATATGCTTCTTACGGGGGACAAGCGTTTGGGAGAATATATTGACGCGAATACATCACCTGGTATTATCATTGAGTTTATTGGCGGAGAGCCTTTCTTATGCGTGGATCTTATTGATCAGATTTGCACGTATTTCTATGATAAAGCTATCGAGTTGATGCATCCATGGGCAACAAAATTCTGTATTTCGATTTGCTCAAATGGTGTATTATATTTTGAGCCTAAGGTTCAGAAGTTCCTGAACAAATGGCGGCATAATCTCTCTTTCTCAATTACCATCGATGGAAATAAGGCTCTGCACGATGCTTGTAGAGTCTTTCCAGATGGTACTGGGTCTTATGACATAGCAGTAGCTGGAGCTCGTGATTGGATATCAAGAGGATACTATATGGGCTCTAAGATCACCATAGCGCCAGGTAATGTGCAGCATCTATTCTCGGCGATTAAGCATATGGTAGAACTTGGATACAAAGATATTAATGCAAATGTCGTTTATGAAAAAGGATGGACATTGGAGCACGCGAAAATCTATTATGAGCAGCTCAAAATGTTAGCCGATTATTGGCTTGAAAATGACTTAGCCGACGACCATTTCATGGCATTATTCGAGAATGACTTCTTCAAACCAAAGGAAGAAACGGATGTCGAAAACTGGTGTGGAGGAACTGGCTTCATGCTGGCGATGGACCCAGACGGATGGCTTTATCCATGTATAAGATATATGGAGAGCAGTCTAGGAACATCTCGAGAGCCTCTTAGAATTGGTCACGTAAATTTCGGGATTGCACAGAGAACATGCGACAAGCAATGCGTCGAATGTCTGAATAAGATCGACAGAAGAACAGAGTCTAGTGACGAGTGTTTCTATTGTCCTATAGCTGAGGGTTGCAGTTGGTGCTCTGCGTACAACTATCAAGAAAATGGAACTCCAGATTCTCGTTGTACTTATATTTGCGATATGCACAAGACTCGATCTCTTGCAAATGCATACTTCTGGAATAAGTGGTATCGTAAGAAACATTGGAAACAGAGATTCAAAATATACTGCCCGGACGAATGGGCCATTCCTATTATCGGAGAGGAAGAACTTAATATGCTTAAAGAATTAAGTAAGGAGGATCAAAATGAAACTTAAATTCGGAAACGGAACGACAGTTGATATTCGCAAATTTACAAGAGAGTATGCTCAGAATCAATCAGGTAGAACTTATCTGAACATTACTTCAACATATGAATCCCCAGCAGTGTTTGACAGGATCGCTTCTACGGCCCGCAATGCCGACAATATCTCTCATATGGAGATCACAGACGACAATGGAAATGTCACCACATTCGATGGGTTCAAACTGGATAACGTTATTGAGATCCATGATGGATTATCCAATGATGTTACCATCAGAGCGTACAAGAATGACCCAGTTATTACAACTGAAGGCTCAGAATTAGAGGCTACTAGTGAGTCTTTAGCATAAATCAAAATGGTTTATGGATGTGATTCCATTGCAGTAATTTTTTGATCGTCCAAGCGACGTTAAAAGAAAATTTAATAATATCCCTAGACTTTTACTCGTTTGTGTCTAGAGATAAGAACATTTCAATCAAAATAAGAAAGGAGCTGTTTTGCTATGGATTATACACCAAACATCGACGCCCAAGGAATGCGACGGCCTATGGGTCCTGTAGACCAACCAAATTGGAATGGAGGACCAAAACTTATTCATAATCCCCAAGTTATGAATAACCAGACTGTAGGGCAGCCTAATCTGGCAAACGCAATGGCAAATCAACGGCCAATTATTCCAATCAGAGGAAGGATTGTAACTTCAGAGCAGGATATTGTGCCTGCAGAAATACCAATGGATGGCAGTATTTGTCTGTTTATGACAGAGGATTGCAAGAGGGTTATTGCTAAGCAGTGGAATAGCAATGGCGTTCTGCAAAGCATTATCTATTCTATAAGTTCGAATGAGCAGGCTCAATCAGAGTGCCAAAATGGTGATAACACCGGAGAATTAAAAGCTCAGCTTGACAGAATAGAGAATATGCTCAAACGGCAAGGGCATCAAAATAAGTCGCGATTCAAGGAGGACAAGAAGAATGATAAGTCAATGTATTCAGCAAATGGCAATGAAGATTCTAAAGGAGAATCCTAATATTGCCAATAACCCAAATGCTCAAAGTATGATTAATGTTATTCAATCTGGAGATGAGAAAAAAGGGCAGGAGATTGCAGAGAACATTTGTAAGTCTATGGGTGTAAGTAAAGAAGATGCTATTAGACAAGCAGAACAGTTCTTTCATGTAAAATAAGGAGGAAGTAATTATGTTTAATATGGGTAGTGCACCAAGTCTTGCAGATATTGCTGCTGTTACAAAAGATGGAAACGGTGATGGCTGGGGTAATGGAAATGGATGGTGGGTGTTAATCATCCTGTTTGCTATCTTCGGCGGATGGGGAAATGGCTGGGGTGGCCAGGGACGAAATGGAGAGGGCTGTGCAACTAACGGTGATCTCCAGAGAGGATTTGATACCCAGTCAATTCTTAACAAGCTTAGCGGCATTGACAATGGAATTTGCGATGGGTTCTATGCTATGAACACTAGCCTGCTTCAGTCTACTAACGCTCTTCAGAATGCTATTAGCGACAGTGCTAATGCTTCTAATATCGCAAACTTACAGTCAACAAATGCAATCCAGACACAGTTAGCTGATTGCTGCTGCCAGAACCGTCAGGGTCAGGCTCAGATTCAGTATGATATGGCTACAAACACATGCGCTATCACTAACACTATTCAAAATCAGACAAGAGACATTATTGACAACGATAATGCCAACTATCGCGCTCTGCATGATGAAATGGTCAAAATGCAGATGGATGCGAAAGATCAGACAATCGCTAGCCAGCAGGCTGCTATTAACAAACTGGAGCTTACAGCATCTCAGTGTGCTCAGAACCAGTATCTTGTTAATCAGTTACGTCCGGCTGCTGTTCCTGCATTTACAGTACCAAATCCATATGCTAATTACGGGTTTGGATGCTACTGCGGATCAACTAATAACGGTTGCTGCTAATTAACGTCAAAATGATTAGGGAGGGTCTAGAAATTGGCTCTCCCTTGTATGGAGGTATTATAAAATGATTGAATTATCAAATACTACTGCCCAGGTATTGCCTGCTGGTCAGTCCATTACCTTTGACAAAGTTCTTCTCAAAACAGGCTGTGCTGAGTGCCATAGGGAAAACACAGGATCTGTCAAAATGAGAGCTAATGGTATTTATGAAGTTTCTTTTGCTGGTAACATCTCTGGTGCAGTCGCAGGCACTCCAGTGCAGCTTGCTTTTCAATTAGGTGGCGTAACCCTGCCAGAGACAACTATGGTTGCTACTCCTGGAGCCGCTAACGCTTCTAACAACGTAGCTACTTCAACTTTAATCAAGAATTGCTGCGGGGACTACGATCGTATAACCGTAACTAATAATGGTACTGCGGACGTAACTGTCGCTGCTAACAGCGCTTTTATTGTTCGTAGGCTTGCCTAAGGAGGTGTCGTCAAAATGGAAAAGATGAAAGATCTCTGTTCTATTAAGGCAACTCTTGTAGACTCAGTAAAGGAGCAGCTTTCTCATGGGATTGAGTGCGTAGATGCCCACGAAATGGGAGAAGTTGTTGACATGATCAAAGACATTTACGAAGCCGAGAACTACTGCATGCAGTCGAAATATTACAAGTCGATTGTGGAAGCTATGGGTGATGGATCTTACGGTTACAACCCAAATCGTTATGCTTCTAGTGGTAGATACGCTTCAACTGGGCATGGAACTAGATATGGATATATGCCATATTTAGAAGGTGAAGACTACATTATGCAGCAGTATCTCACTGGAGATCCAACAGAGTTTGCAGATCAAATGAAACTTCGTTACGGTTACATTGATCAAAATGATCCAAAAATGATGAATAAGCCAGTTAGCACTTATGGCGCTGCGTATGATTCTTGGTCTGATGCAAGAAAACATTATACGAAAACTGGATCATCAGAAGATAAAGAGAGAATGGAACAGCATGGAGAAGAACATGTTGAGAAGGCCATTATCTCTATGCGTGACATTTGGAGCGAAGCCAGCCCTGAATTGAAACGCAGAATGAAAACCGAACTTTCTACATTAGTAGACAGCATGAGTATCTAAAGAGAACTGCGATTATGGACAGATTCTCAATGAATGGATATTTATGGAGGATAAAGTTCGTAAACCCAAATGACAAAATGCTTATGGATAGGACTGGAAAAATGACATTAGCCACCACAGACCCAAACCTTGCAACTATTTTCATGTCGAGGAGCTTATCTGGTGCACTCCTTATGAAAGTTCTTATCCATGAGCTAGGTCATTGTGCTCTTGTTAGTTACAGTTTGCTAGACGATATTCATAAGGTTGTAAAGCCAGAATATTGGATATGGGCTGAAGAATGGGTCTGCAACTTTATAGCCGATTATGGAACTAAGATATTTTCAATAGCTTATTCTGTATTAGGTAATGACGCATGGATGTTTATTCCTTATGAACTTGATAGAGTAATCGCATAAGGAGGAAATTATGGAAAGCATCGTATCGATAATTATTACTGTGTTGTGCTCGGTTATTGCATCCTCGGGATTCTGGGCTTGGCTCCAGAAAAAAGATGACAAAAAATCATTACAAAGTCAGATGCTCATTGGACTGGCCCATGACCGCATTGTAGCGTTAGGAATGACATACATTGAACGCGGATGGATCACCAAAGATGAATATGAGAATCTGAGCGACTATCTTTACGAACCATACAAAGCACTAGGCGGGAATGGCTCAGCAAAGAGGGTTATGGAGGGAGTCAACCGTCTCAAAATATTTACCGTACCACCAATATCGGAAGGAGAAAGTCAAAATGAAGTTAACAAATAAACAGTATGATATTCTTAAATGGATTGCATTGATTGCCTTACCAGCGATTGGTACTCTGTATTTCACACTTGCTACCATCTGGGGACTTCCGTATGGAGACCAGGTAGTAGGAACTATTACTGCAGTGGATACTTTTCTTGGTGCTCTGCTCGGTATTAGCACTAGCCAGCATAACAAACGCAAAGCTGCTTCGGCAAAAAGGCAGTAGTATGCATATATGTCCCTAGACTTTCCATGCGATTGCCTAGGGACGTTACATTATCGCTGGATATTCATGGAGTGTTTCTTTTTCGCCAAATTTTCACTGAGTATAATGAGAACTAATAATTATATTTAAGGAGGAATTTATAATGGATAAAATGTTATATCAAATTATGATCAAAGAGAATGATGTTAACGACTATATCTTGGGACGAATATCAGGAATACTTGATTGGTGTGGATACACTGAAGGCAAAACACAGTCAGCAGATGTATTATTCATCGATGGAGAATGGGTATTGAATTGCGAGATGTACTATAGAACATATCTCAAAATAAGAAAGTATATAACGGAATGTTATCCGGACATTAAAATTGAATACTTCAAAATTATTGATGATCAAAGAGTAGAGGCTTAAACAAGGCCTCTCTCTTTTTCGCAATATATTCATATAATATAATGAGAACTAAGATTAAAATTAAAGGAGGGATGTAAGATGATTACAGTTTATGTTGGAATAGGTGGAGAAACTTTAAAGAAGAATATTAGTGAATTTTGTAAAAGAAATCATTTAACTATTAAAGAGAGTGACAATGATATAGTATACGAAATTTCTGGAAACTTCTTAAGAGTATTGAAACTACATCGATATATTAAGAAATTACAGAAAAACTTATTTAGGATCTAAAAGTTCAAAATGTGGGGGTTGGTAAAGCAGCTCCTATATTTTTACCTCGCAAAATTCTCATATAATATAATGAGAGATATACTAAACAAAATTATGGAGGTACATAGATATGAAAAAATTATTAGATACATTCAAAGATGGAAGATGGTTAATTATGATATTCCCAGTAGCAGTACTTGTAATTGCAGTATTGACTATGACAGGAATCATGAACCCGATAGCGTCATTTGGATGCGGGATTATTGCATATTTAGTAGCAATAGGGTTTAGTTATGATGACGAGGATGAGGACTAATTCAGGTCCTCTCTTCTTTTCGCAATAAAATCATGGCTTATAATGAAGATTATATTTAGGAGGTAACTAATATGAAAAGAAAGATTGAACGAGCATTTGGATTGGTGGCAGCTTTAAGTTTCGTATGCGCACCAACATTACTAATGTTAATTGGATTTTGGATGATCTACAATGTAGGTCTCTGGATCGGATTAGGACTTAGTGCTGTTGGATATGCGGCATGCGTATGGGAGTATGGTCAACTGCAGATGTGGTATGATTCTAAAAAGTCAAAGAAGAAAACTAAATAAGTCTAGGGACGCGGGCGATTCAAAGCCCGTTCCTTTTTCGCAAGAAATTCATATCATTATATAGGAGGTGACTAGTATGTTTGGATTATTTAAACGCAAAAGGAAATCAGATCCCATACTCGATGAATTAAGAAAGGAGAATGAAAGACTTGACAAGATTCTTGTCGAAAAGCAGAAAGAAACTGCTAAAGTAGAAGAGGAAATAGCCAAGGCTGAAAATGCTCTTAGAGCACTCGGGTATACGGATAAGGATTTGCGCCGACTTGTGCAGAAAGGAAAAATGAAAGTCATTAAGAGTGAGGATGAGGACTAATTCAGGTCCTCTCTTCTTTTCGCAAGATATTCTTCTCCTATAATAGGAAAGAAAGGAGGAGCTAAAATGAAAGAATTCTTAGCAAACATAGTAAAGGTATGTATTATATTGGCAATTCTGGGACCGGTAATTGCACTGGTAGGAATTGGGCTTGGATTAGGAGCTTTACTATTCTAACTAGGATGAGTCAGTGGAAACATTGGCTCTTTCTTTTTCTCGCAATATATTCATGTCTTATAATGAGAGAATAAAGGGCGATATAGCGGCCGATGAATAATCGGGGACTGCGACAGTTTAAACAGCAATCGAAGCGCGTACGGAGTGAAACGCTCATTAAAATTGAAACGGTACGTGTCCAATGACTTGGGGTTGAAACTCAAGCATTCTCTTTTTATCTCGCAAAAAATACATATATTATAATGAGAGATATTATCATAAGGAGGTAATTAAAATGAAAGGATTATTAAAGAAACAGATTACTTATGGAGGATGGATCAAAATGACATTGATAGGAACAGCTATCTCAATGGTCATTATGGTTATTGAATTCATTTGTATGGGTATCATCAGTAACCCGTTTAAAAAGAAAACCAAGAAAGATAATAATGAGGATGAGGACTAATTCAGGTCCTCTCTTCTTTAGAAAGGAGTAATGATATGACAGTAAAAGATTTTTTAGAGAACTATCAGTTAGGAGTTATTGATGATTTCGCAGACAAAGAAGCCGAAAAGATCTTAGCTCGTACCAAGGAACTTCATAAGAACTTTGACGCTTTGGAGGATAAGAATTCAAAAGCTGGATTGGATATTCTCATCGAGTTGCAATACTTAATTGGAAAGCTCGAGGGAATGAATATGATAATGGACGCAATCGAACACCTCGCATAAAAATCATTTCATATAATGAGATGAAAGGAGGAATGTATGATGATTACATTATTGATTTTAGGAGCTATTTTATTAGGAGTGATAGTGGTTGGAGTATTACTGCTTTTAGCAGGAGGTATTTCATTACTGCTGTCTTTCGGAGATGTTATAGTAGCCGGATTGATAATCTATGCTATCGTTAAACACATTTGGAAAAAGCATCACAAAAAATAGGAGGGGCCTTCACGGGCTTCTTCTTTTTATATTTTTAAATTAAAGGAGGAAATAAAAATGGTAGTAAAGTATGTTGAGGATTTTGTTGGTTTGGATGGAAAGTTTCATGAGAGTAAGGTTGCATCTGAGTGCAATTCTATTCGGTTAGTTCCGGATTGTGGAGACTTGTTGTCTGCTATATTCTTATATCGGGACAATGATCAGAGTATGATTATTCCGTTCTCCGGAAAAGATCTCGATAAGAAGATGGTATACCTGGACAACACTATATTTGATATTCATGTTGCAACTGGTATTGTTGACTTGTCTGGCTTCAAGGCTGTAAAGATGTCAAAATACATCGAACTGAATTCTGTTATGAAGACAATCGGCAAGAGTCCGTTAATAGGAGGTAAGTTACCAAATGGACCTGTCGACGCTAGAGCTGTTGCAAAAGATATTGCCCATGCGGTTGAGTTCAACGATGATGGTTTCAAGCAGATATATCAGGTTATGAAGGAGGGAAAATAATGTTAAAAACTTGTGTAAGCGTGGCTGCGGTTGGCCATGCGCCAGAGATCGTAAAAAATACGATTGATAGAAATGGATGGCCTGTATGTACAATTGTCGTTGAGACAGGACGTGTAAGCATCTACTTCTATTACAAATGGTATGACTATTGTCATGTCCATAAAATTAAAAAGGTGGTGAAAGAATGTGAAAAACGTTACAGATATTACAGTAAACCCGATATTTACGGAAAACCATTCGTACAAGGGAAAAGTTTTTCTTCGGATGAATTCAAAAAAGCATATGCAAGATTCGCCTACGAAGTCATTCGAAGAAATCTTGAAAGCAAAGATGGAGGTGATTCAAAATGATAGGTAGTGTAACAATTGCAAATATTGCAAACTGTGAAAATACATCACGTATGACAGAGTTAACTATGAAATCTCATAAAATACGAAAATTGTATGCTATGACTGATTCATATACGCATACTATATACTTTTACTATCCTTGGTATAAACATATGGTATTTGAACGAATAAAGAGAGACATAAACAATATTGACTTTGAAAATTTCATACGTACAATGTCTAAGACTCATAAATAAGGAGGAAGTTAAAATGAATGTTTTAGTAAGTATTATATGCGTAACTATTGGATATATTGCAGGTATGTATGTCGGTAAAACTAAAGTGAAAATATCTTGCCCAGGAATCATCAAAATCGCTAGGGACGAAGATGATAATGGATACTACTGTGCCCTGGAGGTTAAAGGTAAAGGTGCACTTCAAGAGATGTACAAATCGGATACTGTAACGTTCGAGGTACAGCGTATGTCAGAAACGCAAATAAAACAAGGCTTATAATGAGAACTTGTTGTAAATTAGAAAGGAGTTTAAAATGGCAAGAGAAGAAGGAACTATAGACTTAAGAGAAGTGTTGGAGCAGACAATTATCGAGGAGGACAATAAACTCTTCGATGAGAAAATCGGAGACGGGCGAAACGCTATTGCCGGAAACTTGGTTGACTTCTACAAATTGAAGTTAGAAGAGGACAAACTTAAACAGGAGTACGATCTCAAAACGAAAGAGATCCTTAGTAAAGAACGCTTATCTGAAAAAGAGATGAGCCACAAAGAACGGGAGCTTGACATTAGAGAACGTGAACTGTTACAGTCCAAAACTAACTCAAAGCTGGAAATGATCAAGTCTGGCTTGACGCTGGCAGCTTGGACTGGTTTGAGCATCGGAGTTATGGTTTTCGAAGGTAATGGAGGTGCAATACTCAGTAAGGCGTTCCCGGGGATCTTTCCTAAAACGAAGATCTGAGAACAAAAGTTAAGGCTAGAGGCTATGGAAACATAGCCTTTAAGCTTTTCTAGAAAGGAGAAAAGAGATTGAAGAAGGAAGATAAATTATTCATAATCTGTGTTATCATGATCGTGATCCTGGGATCGTTTCGAGCATGGACTAGATACGAGTATGATAAACAGCAAGAAGAAACCAACCGAATCGTAAAAGAACTGCAAAAGAAAACTGCTGAATTAGAAGATACTTACATGGCACCGTACCACTTTGAACCGGCTGTCAGTGTGAAAGAAAATGATACACCAGTTGTAGGGTCTCCTATTGGGGAGACTAAATCAGTTCCAGATCAAAATGGATTCTTCTCGTACATGGATGCAGATTGCATTACGAGTGTAGGGACGGACCAGCACGAAATGAAATCAAAATATCGACTCGATTCGTCTGGCATTTGGACATACGATGGACGATGGTGTATTGCTGTAGGCTCGTATTACACTACTCAAGTTGGACAGTACATTGATATTGTGTTGAAGAACGGTATAACTATAACTGGTATTCTTGCCGACTGTAAATCCGATAAGGATACTGATTCCACAAGACGTCAAAATGCAAATGGATCGATTGTAGAGTTTGTTGTCAACGAATCAAGCTTATCATCGGAAGTTAAGAGAAATGGCAGTTGTGCATACGCCTACCCGCAATGGCAAAGCGAAGTAGACCACATTGATATTTATTAGGAGTTAGTTATTATGGATACATTCTTATTAGCATGTTTAACCGCGTTTATAGTCATGATAGTATGCGATAGACATGATCACAAGTAAATTATAAGGAGTTAAATATGACAGTAGAAAAAATCATAGAAACCAATAAGTTATTAGTAATGATTGACTTTGCTAACAGAGAGGCAGAGAAAATCTTGGTACGAGCAAAAGAATTAAACAAGGAAGCAGAATCATTACCAGATGAAGAATCAGCAGAAGGACTGAAAATTATTAAGGAAACAGAACGTTTAAAAGGCAGGCTTGAAGGTATACACATCATGATGAATGAACTCAACCGTCTCGCAACTAAATCATAGTATATAATAGGAGGTGATAAAATGAGCAAAGAAACTTTGTTAAAGATTGGACAGATCGGATGCACAGCGATAGCAGGATTCTTAGGAATCTGTTTAACACAGATGCATATCGATGAAGCAGTCGATGAAAGGGTAAAAGCTATAGAGTTAACCGACTCAAAAGAGGATGAGGACTAATTCAGGTCCTCTCTTCTTTATCGCAAATAAATCATGTATTATAATGAGAACTTATTGTTTAACACGAAAGGAGTATTAAAATGAAAGAAGAAACTAAACAGAAGTTGAACGGAGTAAAGGAGTTTGTGCACGATCATAAAGATCAGATTGAAGTAGTAGCGTGGTTAGCTGGTTGTTATCTGATTGGTAATCGTATTGGACATGGCATTGCAAATGGCATGGAATCGATGTACCATAAAGGATTCGACCAGGGAATGAATTGCTGTTACAACCTGATGATCAATGAGAATGTAAAGAACCCTGAAGTCCTCAAAGCATTAGTGGATTTCAACATTAAACATTGTGAGAATCATTAAGTGATCGGCTATAGGCTATGGAAACATGGCCTTTAAGCTTTTCTAGAAAGGAGTCAAAATGAATACTGAACAGGTAGGATATTTTATTAAAAAAAACATGCCTACTATCTTGTCTATAGGTGCGGCTATAGGCGTAGTCGTATCTAATGTGCTTACTAATAAGGCATCTATAAAGGCGACACTTAAGATCGATGAGGTCGAGAAAAAGAAGCATAGAGAGCTTACATTTATTGAAGAAGTAAAGGTTGCGGCTCCGATTTATGCTCCGTCTATTGTAGTTGGCGCTGCTACAATAGGGTGCATCTTTGGATCAAACTTCTTAAATAAGAAACAGCTCGCTGCATTGGCAGGTGCTATGAGCATTTTACAGGCAAACTTTAAAAGATACAGAGAAGAGGTAGTACACGAGGTAGGCAAAGAAAAAGAAGAAGACATCTGGAAAGCAAGTAGAACACCAATAACGAAAACAGTATCTGAAAAAGAATCACGATTCGCAGATACGACTGGATTGACCTTCTTCATTGATAGCCTGACGGACGAAGGATTCTATACAGACAAAGCGACAGTTGAATCAGCTATTCTAAAGCTAAACAGGAAATTAGCTTTGAGTCCAAATCATACAGTAACACTGAATCAGTTTAGGAACGATCTTGAGTTACATCCTACAAACTTTGGAAACATTGTTGGGTGGTCTAAGATCGATATGGATGAAAACGATAAGACTGATGAATGGATTGATATTCAGTTAGTACCGTTTGAAAACACTGATGGATATTATATAAGATATCTCGATTTACCACACGGCTTATTCATGGAAACCAAGAAAGAAAAACGAGAAGCCAAAGGCTGGTTTAAAGATATGGAATGCAGTTCAAGCATGTTAATATAAGAAAGGAGAAAACATATGAGCTTTTTAAACAACTTAATCAAGGAGGCAAACAAAATACCAGTAGTTGCTGATAAAAATGCACCGATGCTTCTTATGATTGCTGGAATCGGAGGACTGGCTGCTACAGTAATCAGTGCAGTCAAAGCTACCCCAATGGCAATCGACAAAATGGACGAGGAGATTGCAAACAGATACGAGAGAGGAGAAATCGAATACGAAGAACTTCCAATGTCTGTAGCAAAGTCTGATATGAATTACAGATTCGAAGAACTTGGACCTAAGCAGATTGTAAAGTCTTGCTGGAAGTGCTATGTCCCTACAGTAATCTTAGGAGCATTAAGCATCTCAGCATTTGTCGGGTCGTATAAGATCAGCACAGCTAGACTCACTGCCATGACGGCAATGTATGAGTTTACAGCAAATGCGTACGACAGATACCGTAGAAACGTAGCTAAGGTATCATCGAAGACTGATGCTAAAGCTACCAAAGCTGCTAGAGACGAGAAAGTAAAGGAGATCCCAGAATCTAAGTTCGAAGGTGTTCCTGACGGAAAAGAAGTTTGTATTGATCTGTTCACTGGCAATATATTCTACTCAACAAGAAATGATGTATTGCAGGCTGTTAGCAGGATCAAAGATCGATTCCTCTCTGGAGAAATGTTTATATCTCTAAACGAATTCTACGACGAAGTAGACGCAAACCATGTGGAAGTTGGTGATGATGTAGGATGGACTCCTGACACTTATCTGGATGTTCAGTTCGACTCTACATTACGAAACGGGAAGCCGTGCCTGACTGTTGGATATTTTGCAAACCCGAGGTTTGACTATCGTGAGATAATGTAGGCTCGCAAAAAATTCATATATTATAATGAGAGATATAAAAATATTTTAAGGAGGACAAAATTATGTCAGAATTACAGAACGAGAACACAGAGGTTATGGTATCAGAGGACGTTGTTTCTACGACGCCTGCAACTGAGGAGACTAAAGACGATTCATTAGGTACACTTGGAATTGGCTTAATTGCTCTGGCAGCTGTCGGAACTTATACGCTGGGTAAAGCAGCAATTAAGGGAGGCATGAAGCTGGTCGAGAAAGCTAAGGAAAAGAAAGCCGACCTGAAGAGACTGAAGGATTCGAAGGACGCAGATTATCGTGAAGCAGAGGATGAAGATCCAGAGCTGGATGATTGTGACGAAGAAGACACAAAAAAGTAAGCATTAAAAGGTTTGGAATCTTGGGTCTGGGATCATGGAAACATGGTCTTAGACTTTTTTGTTTTAGAAAGGAGTCAAAATGGAAAGACTTGAAAGTAACTCAATCACAACTGGCGCTAAGGCTACAAAGAGAAAGCCTACTAAAGCTGAAGAGCGTCAGAAGATTGAAAAAGTAGTAAAGAACAGGGTAACAACTCAGAAAAAATCCCTGAGTCAGAAATTCGGAGAGACGTTCTTAAGCGATGAATCAGGAGGTGTTGGATCATATATCTTCAATGATGTGCTTATTCCAGCATTAAAAGATACATTTGTCGATATGGTTGAAGGTGCTATTAATATGGCATTCTACGGTGATACCAGACGCAGATCACGTGGACGTAGCAACATTAGTCGTACAAGTATCGAGAGAATACCATACGATGATAGATTCGACAGCCGCAGTAGACGTAGATCGGCTCCTCGAGGTAGGGCTAGATACGAAATGGATAATCTTATATTCGATAGCAGAGCAGATGCAGACACATTACTGGATACTTTGACTGAGTATCTTGACAAGTACGATTCGGTATCAGTCGGTGATGTATTCGAATCACTTGATATTCCTACACAGGCAAACGACTTCCGTTACGGATGGTATGAGCTTGGAGGAGCACATATTAGAAAATCTAGAAATGGCGGATACGTATTAGAGATGCCAAGATTGGAGGAACTTGACTAATGATTAAAGTTATCGAGCGTGGAACCAAGACAATCGGTGAGTGTGAAAACTGTGGACGCAGATTCTCTTATGATGAAAAAGATATTAAAAAAGACAAGCTTTATGGTATGGGAAAATTGCAGGCGGTTATATCTTACATCGAATGCCCACGCTGCGGCAAACAGCATAAAGTAAACAAGGAGGAATAGAAATGATCAAAATTATTGAACCAGGAACTAAAACCGTGGCCGAATGCAATAGCTGCGGTTGTAAGTTCTCTTATGAGAAAGAAGATATTCAGAGTCGTCCACACAAGACACCTGATGGATATGCGCGCCAAGTATTACAAAAACTTCCAAAATTATTTGAGTATTATGTATTGTGCCCACAGTGTGGAAAGGATCTTACGGTTATTTCAATTAAAATGCAGAGAGCATAAGGAGGAATAGAAAATGTCAGACAATATAAATAATCCAGAGCATTATCAGAATATTGCAGGTGTTGAAGCTATTGATATTCTGAATGATGTAGTCAAGGACCTGCCAGGAAAGCGGGCTGCAATGTTATGGAATACTTTAAAGTATCTGCTTAGATTCCAGAAGAAAAATGGAGTCGAGGATCTGAAGAAAGCTCGGAATTATCTGGACTATCTGATCGCAGATATGGACGCAGTATGCGATGCAGCAGAGAAACTGTGGGATACATGGTATTCGAACGAATACGGACGCGTATGGATATTCGCAGGAACGAATCCTAACGGAATGCCTACAAAGTTAATCTTTGAAACGAAGGACGCTGCAGAAGAATTCGAGAGTGTACTTTACAATATAATTAGCGAAGGATATACCGAGTTTTCTATTGCAGATGTTTCATTAGAGATGAAATTCAAGTTCACAAAAGGAAACAAATGGAATAATTGGGATGATCTTGTGTACTGGGACAGAGTTCTTGATAGTTTCTCTATTAACGAAGATGACGGTAAGTATGAATTGATATTCAACTATAAAGCGCCGGATTCGCGAATTGTCTATGAATCGAATGATCTTGGTTCTGTCGACGTGTTCTATTCTGCAAACATGCATCCAGGTATGTGCACAACAATTCTGTTTAACAGTAGAGCTGCTAGAAAACGATTCTCTAATAGCTTCTTTAAAAAGCTTACCAGTGCTACATACAAGCCGTTTTCTATCAGAGATGTTTTATCAGATATCTCTATACCTCTGCCAGAAGAAACTGATTGCTTTTCGGAAAAAGTACAGTGGAAGGACATCTTTACAAGCTTTGCATTAACTAAAAAAGATAGAAAGTATGCATTAGTGTTCTATTACAAAGATTCCAGTACTGAGACATCAAAGAATATAAAGACTGATCATGGTCCATGTGTTATCTATGAGTCAAAGATTTCAGGACATGCAGAAGTATACTATTCTATGAATATGTATGCTGGAACATGTACATCAATTGTATTTACCAGCGAACTGGTTAGAGATATGTTCATTGCAAACTTCTTTAATAAGCTTGGCAAAAAGACATTTTCTATTCGCGATGTTCTCGCTGATGCGAATTTCATTATTCCTGAGGACACAGATACTTTTATTGTTAAGCTTCCGTGGAAGGATCTCTTTTCAAGATTCAAACCGCGCACCGAAGACGGAAAGTATATTTTGGATTTCATCTACACTCATAAGATATTAGAGTCAGCAGAGAATGATGATGATCGTTTAAATGGCGAAGAATGGTATGCATATTTCTAAAATAAGGAGGACAAATAAATGAAAGCATTAGACACAGCAGTAACAAGTTTATCAACAGTAGTAGGTCATACTAAGACCTGGACCAAAATGAATTCACCAGAGATCATGTTATTTGCAGGAATCGGAGCAGGTATTGGAGCTCTGATCATGACACAGAGAGCTACTCTTAAAGTGGCAGCAGTAAAGAGCAATGAGGAAGCAACAAAACAGAAGATCGTAGAGACAGCAGCAAAGTATGAAGAAGATCCAGAATCTCTTGATACGGCTTACACAAAAGAGGATGCAACAAATGATATGATTCTCTTAAAGCGTAAAACAGCACTAGAGTACATTAAGCTCTACGCAGGACCTGTAATTCTTGAAGCAGTATCTGTAGGTCTTATTCTTGGATCTCATCACATTATGAAACAGCGTCAGGCAGCATTAGCAGCATCTTGTGCAGCAATCGCTAAGGCTTACCAGACATACCGTCAAAATGTAATTAACAAGTACGGTGAAGAAGTTGATCAGGAAATGCTGTACGGTTCAGAGAAGAAGACGGTCAAGAAGACTGAGACAGATCCAGAGACAGGTGAAAAAAAGAAAGTAACTGAAGAGCAGGAGATTATCAGAAACTTTGGTGGCTCACCATACGCACGACTCTTCACAAAAGAGAATTCTACTGAATGGTTCAATGACAACCCTCAAAATGAATTTATGCTCGCTCAGCGTGAGAAGGAAGCAGATACCCGGTTGAAATGTGAAGGCATCCTGACACTGAATGATGTATACCGTATGATCGGTTTAAAGCCTACTGACATTGGTCTGACTCACGGATGGAAATATCGTAGTCAGAAAGACCCAGAGTACGGTAAGTTTGACAACAATGTAACATTCCTTACCAAGTGGGTTATGATCCCGAATGAGGAGACAGGTGAAAATGAGAGAGTATTACTGATCGATTTCAACTGTGATGGTTGTATCTACGGAGAAGTATCACCGAGATGAATCGATGAACAAATAATGTTTAGAGACGGCGTATTAGATTACCCTTGGCAGCAGTGGTGCTACTAAGGGCGGTCTAGGACCGTAGGAAGGAGTCAAAATGAAAAGAACAAATCGTAAAATCGTAAGCATAGCAACTGCTTCAATCAACATCGCTACAGCGTATAACAAAAATCCGGATGCAGATTACGTTGCTGTCGGTCATGATGATCTCGACGCTGTCATAGACTATTTCCAGGATCATGCAGTTTATGAGTACAATACTAATCTGATTATGGACGGCCAGCTCAAGTTCAAAGGAAAGCCAGTTATAGCCTATATTGGAAGACCTACTGGATACTGTGACACCGATAATCCGAAAATGACAGCTGAGCAGATTAAACAGATGCTAGACAAAATTTATGGTGCTGGTTCGTTTAGCAACTCAGGATACAAGTTCAGAAATGGAGCTAAAAATGTATAGATGCGATGGATGTGGCGAGGAATGCGATCCAAACGAGCTCACAGAGTTAGAATGGTTTCAAGGTATACCAGCACGAAGTCTGTGCAGTAAATGCCTGGCGCATCTGTTCGTAAGGAAGGAGAAGAAAAATGAAAAAGATTTACTTAAAGTGTAACTTAGCCATGTGTAAAAGAGATGATGTTAGTGCAACGCTTAAAAGATTTAAGATACTTATTAGAAGCACCGATGGTGTTTTATCCGGAAATATGATATGGAACAAAATGTTTCACGGCTTGAATATTGAGGCTGAATTAGAAATCTTAGAGGCTTTCGGTATTCATGATTTAGGGGATAAAATATATGGTATCAAATCAGTAGACTTATATAAAGATCCTAGAAATGATCACTTACTATTCCAGTTCAATGTTGAAAACGACAATGAAGAAGATGTTGATGCTAGTGAAGCAGCCGAAGCATTCCGAAATATTTTCGAAGAACTGAATTCACTTCAGGAAAAGACAGGAATCAAAATAGCTGCTACTGTCACAACCGATGGTATAAACATTGAGTCCTCTAAGGACAATCTTGTATACCGTATTATTATACCAAAACGAGAGCTCGATGAGGCAGTAGACATCACGATACCGATAGAGAACGCTATTGATACTGTTATAAAGAAACTGATGGATTAAAGGGGGTACTTCTATGTGCGACAAAAGAAAAATGAGTAACTGGACTGTAACGGAACGCGATCTGGCAATATTCAAGCGTTGGCAGAGTGGAGACAGCGTTCGCATGATAGCGATGGACGAATATGTCTCTACACAGCGAATATATGAGATAATTACTAAGGTACGGCTATTTCGTGGTGAAGAAGTCTATAAAGATCCATACGATCTCAGATATCTACAGTCAATTACACCTAGAACTAGAAAATTCTTAGTTAAAAGAGGAGCTAAAGACATTAAAGAGCTGATTGAATGGGTTAAGTATAACAGACTTACAACCATACCTGGTATCGGCGATATGATTGAAAAGAAAATACTTATTCAGCTCAATGACTTTATGCACCAAAGACGTGAAGAAGAGCAGAATAAAAATGGAGGAATTTAAAATGAAGAAAATTAGTAAAGGGTTATACTTATTACTTGCAGTCATTGTATGTTTGACTATAGTTCAGCCAGTAAATGCAAAAACTAAATATACCAAGGCAGATAAGAATTTATCTTATACACTGGCTGTTTTCCAGGATAGTGAACTGTTAAACCCAGATTCATTTAAAATAAAGAAAATTAGTAAGGTTAAATATGTGCTAAATAAGGATAATTTTGAAGTGTATGCAGCATGTGGAATTCTTGATGGCTACAGGACAATCACTTGGAAGGTGGATTATACAGCATCCAATGCTTATGGCGGAAACGTTAGGGAAAGTGTATATGTTACTTCTACATGGAATTATTGCAGTGAATACGATATTGATTTTGAAGATTATACTGACAAAACTAGCTATGCTAAAAGCAACAAGAGTAAGTCATTTGTTAAGAAAATCAAGAAGCTTACGTCAAAATACTATAAAGAATTTTAAGGAGGTCTAGACATGATTGGATTTTGTAAATGTGATATTTGTGGAAAAGTGTATCACCAAGATGAGAACAAGAACTATGATGGAATCATGATTTGGTATACTGATCAAGAGACTGGCACTACTATGCATGGAAACCGAAAGTATGATATTATTGAACCGAATGGAGAAACAATGAAAGGATCTCCAGAGATGATGGATGTATGTCCTGCCTGCTTTGGACGGTTCTGTGACTGGATTAAATCATTTAAGGAGGAGAACAAATAATGAGAGGAATTTGTAAATGCGATTTATGTGGCCATGTATACAGTGAAAAAGAGAACCCGGTATATGATGGCATTACTGTATGGTGGAAAAACAAGGCTGGAGAAAACAAGTTTCCGGCGTCAGCTTCTCAGTTAAGCACACAGAGTGGCGATAAGCTTACTGACATGCCAGCAGTTATGGATCTTTGCCCTAATTGCTTTGAGCGATTCTACAACTGGATAAAAATGTCTAGGGATGAAAACTTCCCTATGAACAAACCTGAATAACTCGCAAAAAATACATTTATTATAATGAGAAGAGATGCGTAATAGCACAATAGCAGTGCACTGGTATTCCCTATACCAGAGATGCGGGTTCATATCCCGTTTGCATCTCCTTTCATTTTTCAAAAATAGGAGGAATTAAAATGAAGAGAATTATCGATTGGTTTAGAAAAACAGCTATCATGCGCAAACTGTTTAACGATGGTGGAGATTGGGATGGCGACTTAGTTACATACAAGCACCATAAGTATTATGTCAATATCCAGACAGGGACGGTGATGAGAATTGAATAGTTTGTTTATATTTTTCAGAACTATAAGCATCATGCTTTTAGTCTTAGGAATGATTGCGGGTGTTATACACACCGTAAAGTACATTTACAAGCACCATGATATTGATCTGATTTCAGAGCTTGTGATTATTGTGCTCGGAATCTGTATAGTTTTGTCGTGGTCGGTCAAATTAAACTAGGGAGGATTGTTATGCAGGACTTTGATCATACGTCTAGAGACGATCGTACGTATACAAAAGAAGAGTTGGAATGCCCTTACTTCGATGAGTGTTATATTCAGGTAAGAAATCAGGGAGCATGCAGATATAACTGTCAGGACAATCCAGCATACAGAAAGGAGTCAAAATGAGATGTAAGAACTGTAACTCTGCAGATGTTAAAGACTGGGCGTTCATTCTGTATGGAGTAAAAGGACATATGATACATTGCGTACACTGTGGAAGTGAGTATTTCGTATCGAATGACGAGATGGCTAGGGATCTTAAAGAGGAAAAAGTTAGAATCTTAGGTATAGATTTAAGTTTAAAGGAGTGTCAAAATGATTAGTGCAAAAGAGGCTTACGATATAAGCTTTGTTAATGACGAGTGCAAAGAGTATCTTGATTCCATTGAGAAGGATATTGTAAAAGCTGCTAAAGCTGGTAAGTATGACATCTCAATCGAACTTGCGGAGCGTGGACTGGCTGTGTCTGAGGATGATAACAGGAAGATCACGATGGCTATAATCGGGTATTTAAGAAGTTTAGGATACAATGCAACTATTTCCAGGATTGAGCGTCATGCTTCATTACTGGTATCTTGGGTTAAACCGGTAGAACAGGAGGAAAAATAAATGAGTGGAAAAGTAATATTAAGTTTTATATTAGGAGCTGCTGGTGGTGCTACAGCGATGTATTTTGGCATGAAAAAGGCCTGTGAGACATACATTGATAACGAAATTAACCAGTTTAAGGCTGATTATGAGGCTGCGCACAAGGAAAAAGCCGAAGAAAAAGCTCAAAATGACGAGAAAAAGAGTGCTGATCTGGCTGGTGATGCCGAAAAAGCCCTGAAAAAGTACGCTTCAGCGACAGAAAAGAGCATTTCTAGCGTAGATACAGGCAAAGATGAGGCTGATAGAAAGGTTGAAAGGATCAATTATGCCAAGATTCGTACTCCAGACATCGAGAAAATCGATGAAATCGATGTAGAAAAGAGTGTTGAAGCTGCTATTGGGCCTGTAATTATCGATCCTAGTGACTACATGGAAGATGATGGTCTTAAGAGAGTTGTATGGAACTACTTACCTAAGGAGGGTAAGGTCTACTCAGAAGATGGTACTGAAGAGATTATGGACGGTATTGAGCTTCTTGGTGAAGAGAACTTAGGATCATTCGGTGAATTCGAAGTCGATACCCTGTACGTAAAGAATGCTCGTGAAGGAGTCAAAATCGACTGTATCCAGTACGAGGACATGACTTATGATGAATTCTTAGAGGAGGTCACATTATGATAAAAGAATATTATCCAGACACATTACATAGTGTCTACAGGTATGAAAAAGCTATAAAAGAGGCTGAAAAACAGTCTAGAAAGGAAAAAAATGACAAAAATCGACAAAAATAGGGTCAAAATGGACTATTTCGAGTGGCTTTTAAGCAAAATCGCCGTTGATCCAGCGAAAAATGAGCACATCCAGGGGTTCAAATGGCTGTTCTCAACCGACTTCGAATGGTCCCATAAACTTGACGCTAACCGAGCTGCAGACGGTGTCGATCTTCGTTCAACGTTCGCATACGAGTGTGGCTATAGCTATCCAGAAGTCAGAAAGGCATTACTTGATAAGCAGTGCTCCTGGCTTGAAATGATGGTTGGCTTAGCCATTCGGTGTGAGGACTCCATCATGGGGAACGATGAATTTGGAGACCGTACGCCGCATTGGTTTAACGTCATGATTGACTCGCTTGGGCTCTATCTGGACTGCTCTGAAGACGATGAAGCTATTCTCAAAAGATGTGCTGCACGTAAGTATGAGCAGGACGGAGAAGGCGGCTTATGGTGGGTCAAAGGAACTAAAAAGAACTTGAGACGTATGCAGATCTGGGATCAGATGTGTGAGTACCTCAATGCAAATTATAAGGAGGAGATCCATTTATGATAGTTAAGAGTTGCAACAGCAGATTAACGGGCAAGGAGCTCGAGAAAATTAAGGTGGAGAAGTATGTAGAAAGTCTCTTCACTCGTGACGAATGTCGTAGTGCCGTGTTAAATGCTACTAGATATTTAGAGAAGAATGGGCCAGCTGGTGTGTTCTCAGATTCAGCTATTGACGTGGTTGACGCTATTGCTTTTGCGTTCGCTGCAGGTGAATTAGAGTGGGTTAAAGATTTAGGGAGGGAAGAAGAATGACAAAGAAAGAATTTATGGGATTCAGTTCAGCGGCTCAGCACGACATGGTTTTGGAGGCCTTGGTACGTGTTATACAGAACCTTGAAACAATGGAAAAAGAATCGGGGAAGCCGTTCGTAGGTACTGTTAAACAGCGTAGGAATGATATCAAGCTGCTTACTATTCTGGCGGAAGCATTTGGTAAAAATGAGCTGGTGTGGGTGCATAAGCCGAGAGTAACTGTTGATGCTGGTAAATATATGCCAGATAAGAAGATAGCTGTAGTTGGTGTAGGGATGGAACGATATAACGAGAAGTCTATGGCGGAGCTCTCAGGGTGTAGGGATGAAGTGGATGCTGAGGATAAGATTGAAGGAAAGGTACTGTTCCAGCGGTACTCTGGGAACTTTAAAGGGTGTGTAGACTGTAAAGAAGTAGCTGCTAATGAATGTGCAAACACTGGTATTGACTGGAAAGAATACAATAAAAATAAAGAAAGTTGAGGTAAATATGATGGGAAATACGAAGAAATTTATTCCTAATATGGATAAATCTGAGATGTTTATATGTCAATACAATCCTTCCGATGGCGCTAGTCCTAGCTACTTTACGGTTGCCAAAGAGAAAATTGAGGGCGGAAAAAGTGCTGGATTGCGAGCTGTAGCATGTTGGAAAGGTGATCAGGCAGATAAAATGCACGATATCATCGTAAATAATAAGGCGATTTAGATAGAAAATAAAGAAAGTTGAGGTAGATATTATGGCGAATACGCAGAACAATGAGGACTATGTTAGTAAGGTTTTACCTAATTCAGAGGGTGGAAAACTGCTGATTTTGCAGTATAATCCGTCTGATGGGAAGCAGGAAAGCTGGCTATCGGTCGCTGGAGAATGTGCCAAAAATGACCAAAAAGGGAAATTGCAACTGATTTCAGTGGTTAGAGGGGCTTCTGCTGACCAATTATATGCCTTTTTAACGGGTGAAAACGCAAAATAAATTTGACCAGTGAATTTCAAAAATTGGTGAAAAAGTGGCTTTTTAGGGGTATTTTAAGCCCTTATTGGCCAAAAACCCATTTTTTATATAGTTTAAAAAACTTTTTAGAAAAGTATGAAAATATATAAAAGTTTTTGAAAGCACATTTTTGTGCCCAAATGGTCAGGAAAGGGAAAAGTATGAATTTTGTAACAATTAAGAGTTCATATGTCAAGTCTAGGGATGCAACGGTCATTCACCCGACGTTCGCTGTTTCTAAAGAAGTCGATAATCTGTTATGCAAAGGTAAGGCGTTCTATGCTATCTGGGATGAGAAGAAGAACAGATGGTCTACTGATGAATATGATGTTATTGATTATGTGGATCGTTTAGTTGATGAAACGTTTGAAAAGGTTTGCAAAACTACAACCAGCAAAATTGAAAAGGACTATTTAAGGGACTTTGATAATGGACGCTGGGAAAAGTACAAGAAGTATTGCCAGCTTAGCCCATCGTCTCCAATACAGTTAGATTCTGATATTACATTCCTAAACCAGAAGACAAGCAAAGAGGACTATCGTTCCAAGACCTTACCATATGACATCAAAGAAGGTAAGATACCAGGCTATGAGAAAATCATCTCAACACTGTACGACTCGGAAGAACGGCGAAAGATCGAGTGGGCCATTGGATCAGTAATATCTGGCGACTCTAAAAAGATTCAGAAGTTCTTAGTATTCTATGGCGAAGCTGGAACCGGTAAGTCAACAATCCTTAATATTATCCAAATGCTGTTTGATGGATATTGCGGAACATTTAATGCTAAAGACTTAGCCAACTCGTCAAAATCGTTTGCAACAGCAGCGTTCAAAGATAATCCGCTGGTAATGATACAGCATGACGGTGACTTAAGTAGAATTGAAGATAACACCCTTCTTAATTCTATAATTGCTCATGAGGAAATTGGCATTTCTGAAAAATATAAAGCAGAGTATCCAATGCGAGTTAACAGTATGCTGTTTATGGGAACGAACCGACCAGTCAAAATCACTGATGCAAAGTCGGGTATTATTAGACGTCTTATAGATGTCAAGCCAACTGGCGAGTTACTTGATCCAGATACTTATCAGGAATGCATGGGGCAGGTTCAGTATGAACTTGGAGCTATAGCTAATCATTGTCTGAAAGTATATAAGAAATATGGTAAGCATTATTATGATGGATATAAGCCATTAGACATGATGTTTAAAACCGATGTATTCTTCAACTTTGTCGAGAGCTGCTATCCGTTCTTTGAACAGGATAATGGTACAACATTAAAAGCAGCATATAGTCTCTACAAAGAGTACTGTGACAATACTGGACTTCCGAATAAGATGCCTATGTATAAGTTTAGGGAAGACTTAAAGGATTACTTTGAAGAATTCCTTGACAGAGCAACATTGGATGATGGAACAAGAGTTAGAAGCTATTACAAAGGCTTCAAGAAAGATAAGTTCACTGAAAAAGAGCTTACACCAGATAAGGCCAAAGAGTCATGGCTTAAAATGGATAGCACTAAATCGATTCTAGACGAAGCGTGCAAGAACTGTCCGGCTCAATATGCGAAAGGCGATGCGCCATCAAAAGCGTGGGATCGAGTTGGAACCACTCTTAAAGATCTGGACACTAGCAAGTTACATTATGTTAGAGTTCCAGAGAACTTGATTGTGATTGACTTTGATCTAAAAGATGCCGATGGCAATAAGTCTAAAGAACTGAACTTAAAGGCGGCGTCAAAATGGCCGCCTACATATGCTGAGTTCTCAAAGAGTGGTGCAGGAGTTCATCTGCATTACTATTACAGTGGTGACCCGAAGCAACTTGATAATGTATATAGCGACAATATCGAAATCAAAGTTTATAGTGGCAAAGGAGCATTGCGAAGAATTGTAACAGCTTGCAACACCTTAGCTATTGCTACTATATCTTCGGGATTACCTTTAAAGAAAAGGAGTGACAATATGATAGACTTTAAAGTAGTTGCTAGCGAGAAGATGATTCGAGCATTGATTAAAAAGAATCTTCGGAAAGAAAGTCATCCTGGAACTAAGCCAAGTGTTGACTTCATTAAAAAGATTCTGGATGACGCGTACGAATCTGGAGAGCACTACGACGTAACAGACATGCGTAACGATATAGTGGCATTCGCAGCATCAAGTACAAATCATGCAGACTATTGTCTTGAGCAGGTTGGAAAGATTCATTATTGTTCAGATGATGTTGCTGGAGCAGACTCTCCAAAGGATGATAGAATCGCATTCTTTGATATTGAGGTGTTTCCAAACTTATTACTTGTTAACTGGAAGTACAGAGGTGAACCCGGGCCTTGTCATAGAATGATCAATCCGACACCAATCGAGGTAGAAGAGTTCCTCAAAATGAAACTTGTTGGATTCAACTGTCGAAGATATGATAACCACATTCTGTATGCAAGAATGATGGGTTATTCATTGGAAGCTTTATTCCAGCTCTCACAAGATATTATTTCTAAGAGTCCGAATGCTTTCTTCGGATCAGCATACAATTTAAGCTACACGGATGTTTATGACTTCTGTGCTAAGAAACAGAGCTTAAAGAAGTGGGAAATCGAATTAGGTATTCACCATCAGGAATGGGCTTTACCTTGGGATCAGCCTGTACCAGAAGAGCTGTGGCCTAAGGTTGCAGAATACTGTGACAATGATGTCATTGCAACAGAAGCAACATTTGAAGCTAACATTGCAGACTTTGAAGCAAGATGTGTGTTGGCTGAGATTGCTGGTGGATGTCCAAACGACACTAACAACATGTTGTCTGGTAAACTGATCTTTGGTAAAGAAAAGAACCCACAGAAAGAATTTATCTACACTGATCTTTCTACAGGTATCTCTGTCGACATGGATGGCAATGAAACATTCAATGAAATCAATAAGTTTGAGGGATATGTATATGATCATGGTGTATCAACTTATCGAGGAATCAAGCTTAACGAAGGTGGATTAGTAATTGCTGATCCTGGAATGTACAGAAATGTCAAAACATTTGATGTAGCATCAATGCATCCTCATTCTGTAATTGCTCTTAATCTGTTTGGTAAGAAATACACAGCTAGATTCAAGGATCTGGTTGATGCTCGTATTGCAATTAAGCATCGTGACATCGAATCACTGAAAACTCTGTTTGGTGGAGCATTTGCTAGATTCGCTAATGTTGCTGAAGAAGAACTGGATAAGTTAGCTAAGGCACTGAAGATTGTTATCAACTCTGTATATGGCTTAACATCAGCTCACTTCACAAATCTGTTCAAGGATGAAAGAAACATCGACAATATCGTTGCTAAGCGTGGATCACTCTTTATGGCAACACTTAAGCTTGAAGTTGAGAAACTTGGAGCTCACGTAGTTCACATCAAAACAGATTCCATCAAGATTGATAATCCAACTCCTGAAATTGAGCAGTTTATCTATGACTTTGGAAAGAAGTATGGATATACATTCGAGATTGAAGCTGAGTATGAGAAGATTTGCTTAGTGAACAACGCAGTCTATATTGCATACGAGAAGGGTGAAGGATGGACAGCAACTGGAACACAGTTCGCAGTACCATATGTATTTAAGAAACTCTTTACTCATGAGAAGATTGAATTCGATGACTTGTGTCAGACAATTGCAGTTAGCAATGGTGGTGAACTGGATCTTGACTTCAATGAGAATCTCGCTGAAGGAGAACATGACTACAAGTTCGTTGGTAAAGTAGGAAGATTCTGTCCTGTTAAAGAAGGATGCGGCGGTGCTCAGTTGTTCCGCATGAAAGACGACAAATACTTCGCTCCGTCTGGAACAAAGGGATATCGTTGGTTAGAATCAGAAGATGTATTAATAAACAATATTCAGGATGAGATCGATATGTCTTACTATGACAAACTTGCTGATGAAGCAATTGAGACAATTTCTGAATTTACTGACTTTGAAAAATTTGCAATTGATGAACATGCCGAAATGGCAGCATAGAAAGGAAGGTCTATCATGGCAAACGTAAATAACATTAATATTGAAGGTGCACTTATTATTTGGAAGAACTTCTCAGGAGAAAGAGACAAATACAATCCTGGTAAAAGAGGATTCAGTGTTGTAATCGATGATCCGGTAATGGCTGATGAATTAAGCAATGAGGGATGGAACGTCAAAGAACGTTCTCTTCCTGAAGGGGCGGATTCCTCAGAACAAGAATGGACGCTCCCTGTAAAGCTTAACATGAACAGATACACTCAGGTATGGCTTATTGTTGGTAATCATAAAAACTTACTGGATGAGAACACAGTAGCGCAGCTCGATGTCGTTGACATTGTAAATTGTGATATTTCAATTCGCCCTTACGAATGGGAGATGTCTGGTCGTTCCGGAATTACAGCATATGTAGATTCCATGTATGTTACAATTCGTGAGAACAAGTTCGCCGAAAAATACGCTGATTTAGATTAGTATGGGATTAAAGCTGAAACCGCACCAAAGAAGTGCAATAAAGAAAATGCATAACGGCTGTATACTTTGTGGTGGTACAGGGTCTGGTAAATCTATTACCGGACTCGCGTACTACTTCATTCGAAATGGTGGAACCGTTGAACCAATGACTAAAATGGTTAATCCAAAAGATTTATATATTATAACAACTGCCAAAAAGAGAGATAGCGGTGAATGGATTGGGGACATGAGTTGGTTTCACTTAACACCAGACGATGAAACAAAAATCTATGATCATAAAGTTGTTATTGATTCGTGGAATAATATTAAGAAGTATGCTGATGTTAAAAACAGCTTCTTTATTTTTGACGAGCAAAGAGTAGTTGGTTATGGCGCTTGGACTAAAGCATTCCTAAAAATCGCAAAGTCCAACGAGTGGATATTGCTGTCGGCAACGCCTGGCGATAATTTTATGGATTACATGCCAGTGTTTATTGCCAATGGATTCTACAAGAACAAAAGTGAATTCACAGCAGAGCATTGTGTATATTCGAGATTCAGTAAGTTTCCGCAGATTGAAAGAATCATTGGAACTGAAAGATTAAACAGATTGAGACGAAGAGTCTTAGTAGACATGCCATATCAAAATCCAGCAGTTCAACATCACGAAGATGTTTGGTGCTCATTTGATAAAGAAGCTTATAAGAATCTTATGAAAGACAGGTGGGATTATGAGAAGAATGAACCAATAGAAAACATTAGTGAGTTATGTTACAAGTTAAGAAAGATTTGCTATGCTGATGAAAGTAGAGCTGAAGCATTGCGAAACATTTTCGAAGAACATAACAAACTTATCGTATTCTACAATTTCGATTATGAATTGGAAATAATAAAAAACATATACTTCGGCGAAGATGTAGTAATCGCTGAACTGAATGGACACAGGCATGATCTAGAACCATTCGATCATTCAAAATGGATTTACCTTGTTCAATACAATGCTGGGTCGGAAGCATGGAATTGTATAAAGACTGATACGATGGTCTTCTATTCTCAGAACTACTCATATAAAATGATGAAGCAGGCTAGCGGTAGAATCGACAGACTTACAACTCCGTACAAAGAACTTAAGTACTTTCATTTGAAATGCAGAAGTCCAATTGAACTTCGTATCACTAGAGCTCTAGCTAAGAAAAAGAATTTCAATGAGTCTGCTTTCATAAAATAGCCTCGCGAAAAAAACATAGCTTATTATAGGGGAGAGAGACGAATCTGCCTCTTTTCTTTTTGCTCATCTTTTCGTGGGGCTCTTTTTATTGATTAAAGTTCTGCAACTGTATAAAATAAATTCTGCCATTATGTTTACCTCCGGCCCTACGAAAGGAGAACAATGAATAAAGAAAACAAAATTCAGTCCGATATAATTTCGGAATTAAAAGAGTTATTTCCAGATTCTATTATTTTAAAGAACGACCCTAATTATAAACAGGGCATTCCTGATTTGGTTTTGTTAGCAAAAGAAGGATGGGCATTACTTGAAGTAAAAAGAGATGCCGACGCTAGTCACAGACCTAATCAGGATTACTATGTAAACAAGGCAAATGAAATGGGCCAATACGGAAGTTTCATTTACCCTCAAAACAAAAAGGAGATATATAATGGAATTCAGGAAGCATTCGCAAGTAAAAGAAGGAGATCACGCATATCTCGGAGCTAGCAAGTATCATTGGATAAACTATGATGCTGAGAAACTTGAAAACACATACCGAAGATTTCTGAAAGCTCAGCAAGGAACTGAGTTACATGAGTTTGCAGCAAGATGTATTAGGCTTCGGCAAAGATTGCCAAGCTCACCATTAACACTCAACATGCATGTTAATGATGCAATTGGGTACAGAATGACACCAGAGCAGGTGTTGTATTATTCTGAGAATTGTTTTGGCACAGCTGACGCAATTAAGTTTGCAAAAGACTATCTCAGAATCCATGATTTAAAGACAGGTGATATTCCTGCTCACATGCAGCAGTTGGAAATCTACACTGCACTGTTCTGCTTAGAGTATGGAATCAAACCAGGTGATATTGGAATTGAATTGAGAATCTATCAAAATAACGAGATTCTTAAAGAGACTCCAACACCTGAAATTATATTACCTATCATGGACAAGATTAAATCGTTTGATAAGATCATTGCATCAGTCAAGAAAGAGGAGGGCATTGAATGAGCTACTTAGCACACTATGGTACTCCTCGACATTCGGGGAGATACCCATGGGGTTCTGGAGACAACCCATATCAGCACAATGCAGAGTTCTTGAAAACCGTTCAGGAAATGAAAGCTCGTGGCAAGAGTGAGAAAGAGATTGCTGCATTCATGGGCATGAAGACAACTGAGTTTAGAAATAAACAGTCGATTTATGTCAATGCCGAAAAGGTCGATCGAATCAACAGAGCTATGAAATTAAAAGAGCATGGATACTCTAATGTAAAAATAGCCGAACTTATGTTTAATTCAACATCGAAAGAATCAACAGTTCGATCGTTATTGAACCAAGGTGAAAAGCTTAAGAAAGACGCATGCATCAATGCAGCTGAAACTTTAGCTAAGAAAGTTGGAACCAAGAACTTCATCGATGTTGGTACTGGAGTCGAAAGAGAGATGGGAATAACCAAAACAAGATTGGATGTTTCTCTTCAGATCTTAAAAGAAGCCGGATATGTAGTGCATTCTGTAAGAGTTCCACAGATCAATCAAAAAGGGCAGTATACAACTACTAAAGTTCTTTGTCCTCCAGGAACTGAATGGAAAGATGTTCAGCAGCATACTGATAAGATCCAGCCAGTAAACAAGTATTCCAATGATGGCGGAACTACTTTCTGGGCTCCGGAATATCCTACAAGTATCTCATCAAGTCGAGTTGCTGTAAGATATGGTGACAAAGGTGGTTTGGAGAAAGATGGAGTTATCGAACTTCGAAGAGGCGTTAAGGATCTCGACCTTGGCGATTCACATTACGCACAGGTAAGAATCGCTGTTGATGGTACTCATTATCTGAAAGGTATGGCAATCTATTCAGACGACATGCCAAAAGGCGTTGATGTAATATTCAATACTAACAAGACAAGTGATGTACCAAAAATGGATGTCTTCAAGAAAATGAAAGACGATCCGGATAATCCGTTTGGAGCAACAATTAAAGCAAATGGTCAGTACCATTACAAAGATAAGGATGGTAATGAGAAGTTAGGAGCTATCAACAAGCTGAAAGAGGAAGGTGATTGGGATCACTATTCTAAGAACCTTGCTTCTCAGTTCCTGTCAAAACAGCAGCTCCCATTGATCAAGAAACAGCTTAAGCAATCGATTGACAATCGTCAGGATGAGCTTGATAAGATACTCAAAATGACAAACCCGGTTGTTAAACGGAAGTTGTTAGCAGACTTTGCCGAGGGTTGCGACAGCCAGGCAGTAGATCTTAAAGCAGCAGCGCTTCCAAGGCAAAGCTCTAAAGTAATATTACCTGTTTCTTCTCTGAAAGATAACGAGATATATGCACCATCATATAAGAATGGAGAAACAGTATGTCTTGTTCGTTATCCGCATGGTGGTACATTCGAGATCCCAGAGCTTAAAGTAAACAATAAGAATCCACAAGGAAAGTCAATGTTAGGCAATGCAATCGATGCTGTTGGTATTAACTCTAAGGTTGCAGAAAGATTATCAGGAGCTGACTTTGATGGTGACACAGCAGTTGTCATTCCGTCTAACTCACCAAGATCAAAAGTTAAGATAACTACTTCTGATATTAGTGCTTATGTTGGCTTAAAGGATTTCGATCCTAAAATTGCATACCGTGGAATTGAAGGAGTTACAGCGAAACTTCCAGAGAAGCGTAAAGGATTGGAAATGGGTAAGATCTCCAACCTTATTACCGATATGACACTGAAAGGGGCAAAGCCAGAGGAAATTGCAAGAGCAGTACGTCACTCAATGGTTGTAATTGATGCTCCTAAGCATGGTTTGGATTATAAGAGGTCCTTCGAAGAGAACCGTATCGCCGACCTGAAGAGAAAGTACCAGGGTGCTAGCGATGCTGGTGCATCCACACTCCTATCCCGGTCTAAGTCAGTAGCCTATGTTCCTGAAGCAAAACAGATTCGTTTGAAGGACATTGATCCTAAGACTGGTGAAGTACATCCGGAGCTTACGGGGCGTACCTATACGGACTGGAAAAGAAATAAGGACGGGGCATGGGAATCAAGAGGAGAAAAACTGGCTACCACAAAAACAACAAAGATGGCAGCTACTACGGATGCCCGTACCTTGTTATCTAAAGATCCGAATCCAAAAGAGGTTGCATATGCTGACTATGCCAACTCCCTTAAGTCTATGGCTAACATAGCTAGAAAGAACATGGTTGCAACTAAGAACATCGAAATGAATGCCAAAGCTAAAGAAGTGTATTCAACCGAAGTTGCAAGTCTTAATGCTAAGCTCAATAGAGCGCTACAAAACGCGCCAAAAGAAAGACAGGCGCAGATATTAGCTAATAAGACATTAAAGAAGAAGCAGGAAGCCAATCCTGATTGGACACCAGATGAAATCAAACGAGCTGGTCAGCAGGCTTTAACAGCAGCTAGAGCAAAGGTTGGTGCATCTAAGTCTAATGTTCAGGTCGACATATCTGAAAGAGAATGGCAAGCAATTCAAGCTGGTGCAATCAGTACATCAAAACTTGAGCAAATACTTAACAATGCCGATTCAGACAAGGTTAAGCAATTCGCTTCACCTAGAAAAGCTGTTACAGTTAATGCCTCACAAGTTTCACGAATCAAGTCTATGCTTAACTTCGGCTATACACAAGCTGAAGTCGCTGAAGCAACTGGACTTTCTGTATCAACTATCAATAAATATTTATAGGAAAGGAGAATTAGGGAATGAGCAATGCAGAAGATGGATCACTTAAGTTAGCAACGCAAAGTCCTGCTGATCGTAATGATACATTACATATATGGATCACAACAGTGGATAACCCTTTTGATCCTTTTGTTGATTTCGACAATTGGTACAGGTTTGATGAGTCAAAAGGCTATTGCACTTCAGGATACTTAGCTAGATACTTTGATACTGACACATCAGACATGAGTGATGCTGAGTATGAAGAGCGTTTGGCTATTGCTATCAACAAGATTCTCAATAACGATTTCATGGGCCAATACTTTAGAGTAACTCGTGTAAACGGAGAAACAAAACCAAAGATTCATAGCAACAAGTAAACAAAACCAAAAATCCATAGAAACAAGTAAACAAAAGCTGAGATTTGAATGTTTTAGAGCTTTCACAAACACGAAGACTCTAAATAGCGTTCGAGTGTCTCAGCTAGCACCCGGAGGGGGGTCGTCAAAATAGCACCCCCTCTGT